>Ga0265594_1002600_pt1 | contig 12726 bp, 14 predicted proteins | sample saktaG_11_FD_190147 | JGI IMG/M metagenome (GOLD analysis project Ga0265594, IMG submission 190147) | Saline water microbial communities from Sakinaw Lake, British Columbia, Canada - sak_2011_5_24_80m | ecosystem: Environmental > Aquatic > Non-marine Saline and Alkaline > Saline ... | reverse complement strand
TCTTTCCTATCGTTTACTAACATTATGACTCCTTTCTCTTGTTAGTGTTCTGGTGAACCAGACTTCTTAATGATAATTAGAAGCCTCCACCTTAAGGTGGGGGTAGTTCACTTTTTGGTGTTTCCTTTCTTTTTTTACTTTGTATTTTTCTTCTTTTTGCAACTTCTGGTCTTGAACTATATTCTTTTGTATCTTTTTTTCTTTTTTCTATTATTTCTGGTCTAGATCTATACTCTATAGAATCTTTCTTTTTGCAAACAGTACATAAAGGACCAAATCCACTACTATGATTATGTTTTTTATGAAAATAAGAAATGTTTCTTTCTTCCTTACATCTTATACATTTCTTCGTTCCTATTTTTTCTATTCTTTTTCTTTCTTCTTTTACTTTTTTTTTGTTTTTTTCATTGTTTTTCAAATTAAATTCTTTACAACATTCTTTACATTTGCTATAGTATCCGTCTTTTGTATCTTTACTTTTAAAAAAATCATTAAGATTTTTGTTTATCATACATTGTTTGCAAATTTTATATCCTTTTTCTTTTCTTATTTTAGCTAATTTTTTGTTTTTTTGTTTTGTTTTTTTCTTTATTTCTTCTTTTTTTATATTAATACATTCTGTGCATTTTTCTGTATATCCATCATAAGATTTTCTTGTTTTATTAAATTCTAATAACTCCTTGTTTTCATTACACTTTACACAAATCTTACATCCATCATTAAGTATTTTAGTCGCTTCTTTTATCTTTTTATTTCTATGATAATTATGTAGTGATTTATTATTACATTTTTTACAACTAGATGTCCGTCCATTTTTACTCTTACTGCTTCTGTAAAACTCATCAAATTCTTTCTCAATTCCACATTTACTACAAGTTTTCTTTTCTTTTTCCATTTTTCATCTCCTCGAATTTTTCTTCAATACATTTTCTAATGAATTGAGAGATATTAATGCAGCATTCCTTACGAAGATAATCAATCATTTTTTTATCTTCTTCAGTTACTTTAATATTATAATTCGTAGGAGTCATGAAATATACCTTTATTCTTTTTTACTTTTTTTAACAAATTCTTTTCCTCAAAAATCTATCATATCAGAAAAATCTTCTTGTCCTTCGATTTGTCTTTCTTGAGCAGGTTTCAAATTAGTTTCAATTGGCACTGATCTACTCAATAATTGTTCTATTGCTTTTTGTCTAAGTTCTTCGTCATTATTCTTTTTATACGATTTTTTTACTATTTCTTCTTTTTCGGAAGTTTCTCCAATAACCATTTTTCCAGTTTTAAAGAATCTTTTTAAGCATTTTGCTACAATATTTTCCATTTCTGATAAATCTATTTTTTCTATTTTTTCTTCTATTACTGGTTTTGGTTCCAAAGTTTTTATAATTTTGTCCATTTTTTCAGACAAATCATTATTTCTAGAATCATATTTTTCCATTATGATTAAATTATTAAATCCTATTTCTCTTAGGATTTCTGGATCATTTTCTAGATCTATTAATCTTTTATTTGTTCTATGAACAAGATCTACATCTTGATTTGGTTTTAACATAATACCATTTTTAGACAGATTTAGCATTGTCCCAGAATTGTTTCTTACAATAAATTTTTCCATAAATTTTCCTCTGGATTATTATATTCCAGAAAAACATCGTTTTAGCCTTGTATTTTTAAAACTCTTTCATAGATTCTATCACTAAAATGGTCCCAAGTAAAAGCATTTACTAGATCTCTTCTTAGTGTTTTTCCTTTTTCTTGAGCTTCTTTTTTGTCTTTATAAATACTATACATTATTTCTTTTGTTTGATTTACAGTTGTATCTCCTAACACTGCAAATGGTTGATTTTCATAATAACTAGAATTTTGTTGCATTTCTTGATTTGCAATATCATAACCTTCAATGTCAACAAGATAACTATTCTTATCCGTCAAGAAATCTAATTGACCACTACATCTAGTGGCTATGACTGGTTTTTCGCACGATCCTGCTTCCATCATTGGCATACAATTATGAACTGCATAATTATCACAAATATAGCTATTATCCCCTTCTACTCCAATATTATATACTTTTCCTTTATAATTTATTTTTTTAATTTCTCTAATTTTTAATAATTGAAAATCTTTATCTGTTTTAAAACATTCATAATGTCTGTTAGAATTTAATTTTTTATCTTTTTCTCCAAATTTTTCCATTAAAATATTATGGTGTTTTATATTTGTTATATTAACAGAATAATACTCTTTCTCAAAACCTTGTGTCTTTTCATTATTAATTATTCTTTTTTTGATTGTAGAAGGAATGTTCCTTTGTTGTAATAAATCAAAAACATTATTAGCAAGGTCTATTGAAGCAGTAGAAAAAGAAACTTTATCACAAGAGATTCCACCTTTTGATCTTTGTTTCCCAAAACTTCCATCACCTCTAAACAATCCAATTAAAAATTCAATAATTAAATCTTCTTCTAAATTAAAAAACCAATTTGGTATTTTTTTATTTCTTGCTTTATGCTTAAACAAGTAAAGAAATAAATCAGAAACAACAGAACTATAAAAATTTAAAGTGTAACTTTTTTTATCTTCTGGATTATTTGGTTTTTTCTTCTCTAATCCAAAAACATTAAACATTAATTCATTAACTTCATTTATGTATTTTTTTTCTTCTTCGTGGAAAGAAAAATTAATAGTACTTTTCTCAAATGAAGAGTTTCCTTCAGCAACATAATACCCACACAATTTCATAAAATCTTTGTTTATTCTTATTTTATCTTTACCTAATAAACAATATTTACTTTTTTGGTTAATTTCAAAGTCTTTAGTATTACATTTGTAAATTTTCCCATTTTTTATTATGTTTCTTTTATTAATATTTGGAATTTTAGATAAGTCAATTTCTTTTAAGTTATTCTCATATTTAATTTTAGGATAAAAAATCATATCTCCTTTTTTTAGTTCATCAATTCTTATCCATTCTAAATTATACTTTGAATGTTTATCGTGAGGATGATTGATGTTTTTATGACAATGGTTTAGAGTATCTTTTTCAAAATTATAATTACAATTTCTTAATAATTTTGTTACAGTAAGGCTACATAATTCTGATGTTCTTATCGCTCTGACCATATGATTAGGTGTTAATGTTAAATATTGGTTATTTCTTCCAACACATTTTACTTTAATCATCTCTCCATCGTATTCTCTTTTAAAAGTTTTTACAACTTTACTTTCAGTTCCTTTATGTGTAAAAACTTTATCCCCTTCTTTCATTTCTCCAAGATTTTTAATTCCTTTTGGTGTTTTTATCTTCGCATCATATAAACCACAAAAACCCTCACCACGGCTTAAAGTCAGAAAACAATCAGACATATTATATAGAATTGGAAGTTTTTCTTCTGCTATATTATCACCAATATGAACTATATGTGGATGTTTTTCTGGGCTCCATCTTTTAATATATTTTGTTATTTCTTTTCTAATTTCATCATTTTTATTTTTAGCAGTCATTCCGTCTTTTCTTGATACAATAAGCAAAGTAACATCATCCTCTTTTGTAAAAGTTTGTAAATATGCTTTTAACATTGCATCTGTGCCTTTTCTAAGGCTCCATCCAAAAAGGCTCATAAATACGAATCCTTTTGTTTTTATATCGAATAAGGACTTTTGTCCTTCTGTGACAACCATTGGCTTGTAGAGGTCTGTATTAACGCCTAAAGGCATATGAAATAGCTCAGGTTTAACTTTTGCTTCTTCGAAAATTTGCATATTATGTAAGCTTGGCAACCACAGTTCATCTGCAAGATTACATTTTTCTGCGAATCTTGGAGGAACTGCATTTGTTTCCATCATAGTATACAGAACTTTTCTTCCAACTCTATGTAAATATTTTGGAGGCATAATTGCCCATACCGATGGAGCTTGAAGAGAAACTTCATTTTCCATCATTTCTTCTATTTCTGGTGTTAATGGAACAGAGGATCGAAAATCAGGTATTTTAAAAAGATCTAAATGAACATTTACTCCTCTTCTATGCAATCCTTTTACACATTCTCTACCAAATTTTCCATATCCAGAGGAATCATTTGCTGGTGAGTTAAACCACAATTCAGTTTGCTTTTTTTTTACAATTTTGCTTTCTTTTGATAAATTTCGAACTGGTTCTGAATCAATAAAAAAATCTTCATTTGTATTACCAAATTCAAATACAGATTTTTCTCCATAATTCATTATAGGTTCGATAAATTCTTTTTTAGCAATTCTTTCTTCTATAATTTGAGAGTTTCCTCTACTTAGAAGTTTATTAGGTTCTACACAAACGGTTTTGTTTGGATCTCTTCCGAATCTTTCTATATCATCTTCTTTTCTTCCGCCAACTTCAACAGCTATTTGGTTATCGTCAAAGAGATTTTTTACTTTTTCAAATTCTTTCTCTTTAATTTTTTCTTCTGGAACATCTTCATAATCAACTTCAACAAAAATTCCTTTTTTTATTAAATTTCTTAAGAAACCATCTTTTTCGATTTCTTCTTCTGAAAAAAGGTGAACTTTTCTAGGTTCTGGTGTTACTTTTCTTTTTATTTCTGAAAAAACAAATGATTGACCAGATGTATTCTGAATTTTCATAGCTCTTCTCCATAATAAATATTTATTAGTTGTTCTTTTAAACTTTCTATTTGTTCATTTACTTTCTTTTTTATAGTTTCTATTGAACCTGTTGCGGTTATTGTTTCTCCATTCTTAATTGGTTTAACAGAATCTTTTTTGTTTTTTTTTGAATAATCATCAATAATCGTCATTGACATTTTATACTTTACTTGAAATTTCATTTTTTTCTCCTTTTATAGTACCATTTTATACGATTTTTCCTAAAGGTCTTTTTTTATTTTTCGCAGAAAAAAAGATAAAAAGGAGAAATAAAATGTCTAAATCACTAGTTTTAAGTGGTGGTGGAGCAAAAGGATGTTTTGAAGCAGGAGCATTATATGAACTATACGATCATATGAGCTTTGACTATATTCATGGAACTTCTGTAGGAGCATTAAATGGATTAATTCTTTGCCAATGTTATTTAGATAAATCAAAACTTCTATTAAAAGACATATGGACAAAAATAATTACAAAAAACAATAATGTATTTCAAAAAAAATATTTTAGTGCTCTTGTTGGTAAACCTCCTTTAAATTTTTCTCCTTTAAGAAAAGTAATACAAGATAATATAAATTTAAAAAAAATAATAAGTATGAAGCAAACATTACGATTTACTGCGGTAGATTTAGTTTCAGGGAAATCAATAGTAATGTCAAATCATGAATGTGGGAATCCTAATGAATTGTTAGATTCAATTATAGCAAGCGCAACAATTCCTCCTGCTTTTGTTCCAGTAAAGATGGGAGAAAACAAATTAATAGACGGAGGAACTAGAGATAATGTTCCAATTCAAAGCTTAAGAAATCAAAATATAAAATCAGCATTGGTTATTTTATGTAATCCAAAAAAAATAGATGAAAAAAAAGGAGAATATAATAACCTTTTTAGTATTGGTTTAAGAACAATCGATATAATGACTCACGAAATTACAATAAACGATATAGATAATGTTATGAAAATTAATAATTTATTAAAAATACTTAAAAAAGAAGAAATAGAAAATAATGAATGGCTTGAAAACAAAGAAATATTTGAGATAGGCGTTATTGAACCTGATGAGCCTGTTGGTGGAGTATTAAATTTTAATCATAATAATTTATTAAATGGTTTTCTAAAAGGACGATTAAAAGGAAAAGAATTTTTGTCAAAAATCAAGAATTAATTATTCTTTTAAGATTAAATGCCCTTGGTCTAAAATCAGACAACCAATCTTGCTGTTCTCCTACTTCAGGTTGTTTATTCCCTAATTTTTTTTTATCTTCTAAAATTTCATTAACAAGATTTATTTTCTGTTGTTCTATTTTGTTTTGTCTTTCTTTTTCTTTTACTTCAAATTCTGCTATAATTTCATATGCTTCATCATTGTCAAAAACAACATAACATCTACTTTTATTAGGATTTTTGTCTTGTTGAATACAAAAGTAATAACCTTCACTTCCTTCACAAAAAATATTACTATAATTTTTTGCTTTAACATGACCAACATAATCTCTGGTTAGAATTATTTTTGTATTTGAAAGAATACTATATCTGTCACACCCTATGTAAGTCATTTAAAATTCTCCATTTATATTTTTAGCAATTTTATACCAATTAATATTATTTGTAAAAGAAAATCGTTCTTTTATTTCTTCTTCTCTTTTTTTTCTTTTTCTTTCTTCTTTGTTTTGTTTTAATAAATCATCAAAGAATTCTGGAGTTTTTAATTCTTCTTCTTGTTTTTTTTTCTCTTTTATTTTTTCTGCTTCTTCTTCGCCAAAATAATTTTGTAACAAATGTTCTTCATATCCTTTAGCTTTTGGGCGAAGTTGTTCAATATTATATTTGTTTTCTAATTCAGAAGTTAAATATTCATTTTTTCCTATTATTTGAATTTTATTAAAATCTCTTGCTGGAATAAATATTTCTGGTTCAAAATAAGAATACAAAGACGAACTTTCTTTTTCTTTCCATCTTTCTAAATCGTTTCTATTAACTAAAACTTTGTATAAATAAAGAGTTTTATATGGATTAGGTCTCAAAAATGGATGTTTTTTATTTATTTCCGAACCTGTTTCTATCTCTTTTTTTAATTCTTTTTCCCATTGTTTTAAAAGTTTAGAATAACCTGCACTCATATATCCTTTTGATCCAGCAATTGCATTTGCCCAAGCTAAAGCAGATCTCATATTTGGAGCAAAAAAAGCTCCTGGTTCTCTGTGAAATTTTGAAGAAGTAAAATTTTTACCTGTTCTTTCTGGAGAAAAAAAATCAAAATTTTCAGGACTTAAATGATATAAAGTTGGCATAATTTTACCTTATTTTATAATTCCAACAAATTTCTCTTCCTTTCATTTTTGAAGATAATATTGCTAAAGAATTATCAGATCTTATTTGAGAATCTGGGAATTCTATCATGTAATTTTTCATTGTTATATTATGCTTTTTTAAATGAGTTGCGGTTATAGATTTAAACTCTTTATCACATATGAAACAACGAACTGTATTTTTTTCATTCATAAGTTGTTTGTTTACAACCTTTTACTTATACATATAGCGAAACATTCTGGAATTGGAAATTTTTATATCTTCACAAAAGAACTTTTCCGTATGAGGAACTTGTATTTCATAGCAGTCTAAAAATCCATCATATCCTATTTCTTCTATATTACTTTCTGCTATTTTATCTTCTAATTTTGATATAACTTTATCTCCCTTTTTAAGATTTTTTAATCTTACCATTCCAGCAGGAGTTTCATATTTGTGGTCTTCACTTGTTCTAATAGTGAATTTTTTAAGATTAGTTCCTTTACCGTGAGACAAACCACATCCCCAAACATCTTTTTTTCCTTCATGTTCGATACAAGAGATTGGGAAATATCCAAATTTTCCATTTTTATTTTTAGAAAGAATATTAACATGAATTTTATCATACATCATATTATATATAGTTTCAAAATCTACAAATTGTCCACCATTTATATTACATAGATTACGACTCATTACGGTTCTTCCACCAGGAAGAGTCATAGCCGAAGAAACATTAATAGCGATACTTGGCAGATCTGCTTTTTTCGCTTCTAATAATTGTTTCCACATTTCTTTATAGAGGTCTAAACTTGATCTAAATAGTTCTTTAACATTTATCCATCCATCTCCCCACGAATGATTATCAAATATTAATCTTTGTTCTTGAAAGGCTAAAGACATCATTAAATCCATAAAAGCAAATTGAGCAGCTCCTACCATTATTATACCTTTATATGTTTGAGTAGCTGCGTGAATTGAAACAGGACCACCTACAGGGGGCGAGACACGATAAATATCAGTTGCTCTTTCTAGATATCCATCTATTTGTTCATCTGTAAAAAATGAAAATTTATAAGCTGCATCAACTTGATCGTTATAATCCAAAGCACTATTAAATATTACTTTTCCAGTATCATAATCTATAGAATATCCATTTATTGTATTTGTAGAAGCTGTTAAAACTTGATTAATTTGAATTTTAGGAGTTGGGGATTTTTTCCATTTTCCAAATGCAGAATCAAAAACAAGAGGGCTTGTTGTAGAGTCTCTATGTAATATTTCATTATATATTGGGATATTTTCAGCTTGATATACAAAAACGTTTTTAAAATCTGTAAAAACTCCATCATATACAGTAGTAAAAGAAGAAGTATACTCTGTCATATCGTAGGATGCTGATAAATCAGTTGTTCCAGATATATTTACAGCAACAGTAACGCTTAATCCTCCTTCAAAGGGAGTGCTAGGATTAACAGTTACAGAATAATTTGTTGTAGATTTGCCAGCATAAGAGACTTCACTTGATGTATCTGTATAGGTTATTGTATGTTGTTCACTATCTACTAGAGAGTTTGTTTCAATTACTACAGATAAAGAAGTTATATCTATTGTATATCCGTCTAGTGCAGCTATATTGAATGTTATATTTCTAGAAGGAAAGGTTGTTCCATCACCATTAACTGGGTAAAAATTTCTAATTTCTATAGACATAAAAGGAGCTCCTGTTTTCATTTTATATTCTAAGAGAATAGAAAAAAATCCTTTTTATAAATAATTTTAATTTCTTGGGTCTTTTAGAAGATATTTGCCTGTTAACAAATAATTTGCATCACTTGTGTTTTTTCCTGCCCACCCATCGACTCTTATAGGTTCTGTTTCTTTGTTACTATATTCTTGGATTATTTTATTTAATAATTTCTGATATTCTTTTACTGCGCTAGAAATATTTTCTCCATTTTTATCAAATATAATAGGAAGAAAATTAATTTCAACTTTTAAATTATTAGGAACTTTAAATCCCATTTTTTCTATATATTTTACAATTACCATCACTCCTATTTGATCAGAAACTGCATTTTCGTCATATTTTCCATCTGCAACATATTTTCCAGAACCAATTCCGTGATTACTTCCGCTCCATAAATATGGAGAATTTTTATTTTTATAAACATATCCTAATCCGTTCCATTTTTCAGCTTCTTTTCCCAATCTTCCAATATTCCACTCATATATAGAAATTCTTCCTAAAGAATTTTTGTCAAGAGCAGATTCTTCCCAAGAATTCCAAGGTCCAAGATTTTTAGGAACTAATGTTGTTTTTTTATCCCAATCTTCTCCGTTTAATATTTGTTTATTAAAATTACAGTTGCATTCCATTTCATGAATCGTTCCTACAAATAACCAAGGAATACCTGTTATTTTTTCTATTTTTATATATCTTTCTATGCCTCCTATCACTCTAAGAGCAGCTTTTTTAATCCTGCTCTTAAAGTCATCTAGTAATTCTATATTGTCATATAAATTTTGGTAGTATTTTAATGAAGTATTTCTTTTCAAGATTGTTGATTTCAAGAAAACCCACGACTTCAGTCGTTGGAGAAATTGAGATCATCCTCCTTTTACATAAACAAATGTTCCAAAATGAAATACCTGTTATTTTTTCTATTTTTATATATCTTTCTATGCCTCCTATCATTCTAAGAGCATCTTCTTTAGCTTGTCTTTCAAAATTATTTAATATAATTTGAGAATTATATAAATTTTGATAATATTCTAATGCAGTGATACTCCACGGGGCAAGCCCCGTGGCTTCATCTAAGTTGTCTTAGACTTCTTTTTCTTGTTTCTCAGACGACCACCTGAACTCTTCGTCGCAAGCGACTCAGAACTCATGCACCTTATCATCTCCACAAGCGTTAATTCCTCTTTGTCCAAGAGTATTTTCCCTTCATCTAATATATTTATAGAAGCATTTGTATCCCTATTACAAGTAAAACCACAAAACTCACATTCATATATTCTATCTTTAAGATCCATTGTTTGTTTACCTTTACAATTAGAACATGTCTTAGTGCTAGGAAACCATCTATCAGTCTCTATGAAGTGTTTAAAATTCCAAAGACTTTTGTATTTTAATTGTCTTTTGAATTCGCTCCAAGATACATCTCCTATACTCTTTGCAAGTTTGTGATTCTTCATCATTCCTTTTACATTTAGATTCTCTAAACAAACACCATCATACTTGGCTATTATATTTTTGGTTGCTTTATTAAGAAAATCGTTTCTGGAATTACGAATCTTTCTGTGAACACTTTGAACTTTAACTCTTTGCTTTAATCTGTTGTTAGAACCTTTTTCTTTTCTTGATAATCTCCTTTGTTCTTTAGTTAATTTATCCTCATATTGTTTTGTAAACCTATGTCTTCTTATAAAACTACCATCTGATAATGTTGCAAAATCTTTTAAACCTACATCAATACCTACTATATTCTCATTCCTTTTCTTTTTTTCTTTAATTTCTATTTCACACAGAACAGAACAATACCAATGATTACCATCTTGTGTTATGGTTATTGATTTTGGTTTCCCTTGCAAAGAACGATGTTTTACCCACTTTACAAATCCTATCTTTGGTATTCTTACAGAACCTTTTTTTAATTTCCATTTTTGTGGACAATGAAAAGAATCTCGTTGCAAAGATTTCTTTTTAAAATTTGGAAAACCAACATTGCTTTTTTTTCTTTCTTTTAAAAATCTTGATAAAGTGTTATCTAATTGTCTCCCTACTGATTGTAAACTTTGTGCAACTGATAATTTTAAAAACTCATGTTCTTCTTTTAATTTAGGTAAAGAAGTTACCATTACATAACCAAAATTAAACTTACCTTCTTTTTTATAATATTCAATATTGTTTGCTAATAAATTATTCCAAAGGAATCTAGTATTACCTGCATGTTGCAAAAACATTTGCTTTTGTTCAGGTGTTGGTTTTAGTCTGTATTTAAAGCCTTTATGAATTATCATCTTATATAATATATTCTCACTTTTTATCAGAAAGTTCCTTTTTTATTAATAATTATATGAGGACAATTCACCCTCGGGGCAAGCCTTACTCTTGTTCGCTACGCTCACTCGACGAGGTTATCTTGTCCTAGTCTTATATCTCTTTCCAAGAAAAGCTCCTATTAGCGATAAACAACATCTAATGTAATTGTATCTCCTTCTGTAAATCCAGTTAGAGCTACATTTATTACTCCGTCTATAATCTGTAATTCTCCAACAGCACCGCTTCCTCCAATAACAAATCCAGGTGAACTATCTCCAGTTAATACAGCACTCCACTCTAACACATAATTGTCAGAATCTGTATTTCCTGATAGAATTACATCAAAACCATTTACAGTTTTATCTTCTATTACAATTCCATATATAGAAGGTTCTTCTTCTACTATATTTGATGTAGATGTTTCAATTGAATAATTTATACTAGCGAATGCTGAAGAGAAAGTTACACTAACAGTATCTGTTGCATCTGAAATAGATTGTCTACCGCTTTTTATTTCGTATGCATCTCCCCCAACGATTACATTTGTTCGAGTTACAATTGCCCATGTAACTGTTACTCCATCTGTTGTAAGCGGATATAATGATTGAGATTCAGAATATGTTAATGTAAATCTTTCATTAACTGGTGCATTATCTGGTGATAGAGAAAATCTTCTTAGCATATTCCTCTTATTCTTTTTTTATAAAAAAAAACCCTTTTTTTAACTTTTAACTGCTTGCATTATTTTTCTAATTTTTTCTTCTTCTTGTAATTTTTGCTGTGTTTCCATATCGATAATTTCACCCGATTGAATATTAATATGAAATTTATCGAAATTTTCTTCTTTAATACCTGCTTTTTTTAATATTGATTCAATATTTTTATTTAGCTCTTGATTTACATTTTCTCCAGCTGAATACATACGCATTAATTGTGAGAAAACAGATCCAATTCTTTCATTATTTTGTCTATAAACAGATGATAATTGATTTACTTTTTCTAAATCTTCTTTTGATATTTTCATAGAATCTTTTTCTTTTTGAGAGATTTCTTCAATTTTTGCTCTTTGAGGAACTTCTTCTACTTTTGCATCTGTTTCTACTTCTTCTGAAAGATTTATTACTTTTTTTTCCGACATTTTTATTTCTCCTTTTTTTAATCTTTTACTAAAGAATTTATCAAACTATTCATTTCCGATTCATCCGAATTTCTAAGAGATCTTACATCACCACTTCCACTATCTATGTTCACACTAACGCTGTCTTGTGAAACATTCCCTCCTCTTTCTGCAACATCTACTGCTGGTCCATCAACAACCATATTGTCGAGACTTTTTTCCTTTTTTTCTATTTCTTCTTTTTCTGTTTTGCTCATATCTCCTTTCTCTATTATATATTGTTCTTCTGGAATATCTTTAATTATTCCATTTTTATATAAAGATAAAACTTGTTCTGAATTTAATTGTTTTTCTGTTAATTCTGATTTTTTTATGACATTTTTAATTATAATTGATTTTACTTTTGGAACAGTTGCTTTTCTTACTACAGTTGTTTCTGTAGCAGATTCAAAATTAAGAAGAATCGGATTTTTTGTTATATTTTTAATAAAATCAAATTTTTCTTCCGAAATTGTTCTATTTGTATTTAATGTTTTTTTGTTTGTTGTTTTTATTGATTCTTTTTTATATGTTTTGTTTTTTCTAGATTCTGCTCTTAAAATTTCTCTCATTGCTGGATTTTTTTTTA
>Ga0265594_1002598_pt1 | contig 12731 bp, 11 predicted proteins | sample saktaG_11_FD_190147 | JGI IMG/M metagenome (GOLD analysis project Ga0265594, IMG submission 190147) | Saline water microbial communities from Sakinaw Lake, British Columbia, Canada - sak_2011_5_24_80m | ecosystem: Environmental > Aquatic > Non-marine Saline and Alkaline > Saline ... | reverse complement strand
TTCAATCAAAGTTTTTGAGATATGATAAGAAGGGAGAAGAACACTATAATGTTATTTCAGCTTTTATTAAAAGTATGAGAGCTTCCCAGCCAGATGCTGCCATGTATTATCTTGCTAGGATGATTGATGCCGGGGAAGATCCTAAATTCATAGCAAGAAGAATGGTCATCTTTGCTTCTGAAGATGTTGGATTGGCTGTCCCAGCCGCTTTATTGGTAGCTAATGATGTTTTCAGAGCGGTTGAAACAATTGGATTACCTGAGTGTGGTATTAATTTAGCACATGGAGTAGCATACTTATCTAGATGTAAAAAAAACAGAAGTGCCTATGAAGCATATATGGAAGCAATGGAAGACGTAAAAGAACATGGGAATCTTCCCATTCCTTTGCATCTTCGCAACGCCTCAACAAAACTTATGGAGGAAATTGGTTATGGAAAAGGATATGAAAAATACAGTAAAGAGAATATGCTTCCGGAAAAGTTAAAAGATAAAAAATATTTAAGGTAATGGAAAATAAATGGCATAGTTTGGAGACTGAAAAAGTTTTTGAACTTCTAAAAGCTGATATTAATGGATTAGAAGAAGAAGAAGTGAAGAGAAGAAGAGAAATATATGGAATGAATGTGATTCCAAAAGAAAAAACTCTGTCAAAACTAAAGATATTTTTTAATCAATTTAAAAGTCCGTTAATATATATTTTAATAATAGCTGGGTTTGTCACTTTGTTTTTGGGTAAATGGACAGACAGTCTGGTTATTTTTCTTGCTGTTTTAATTAATTCTGTTTTTGGCTTTTGGGAGGAAAACAAGATTTCTAACGTATTGGAGAAACTAAAGCATATTTTAAAAACAAAGGCTGTTGTTCTGCGAAATGGAGAGAAAAAAGAAGTTTTCCAGGAAGATCTTGTTCCAGGAGATATAATTCTATTAAAACCAGGAGACAAAGTTCCGGCTGACGCCAGATTGGTTGAATCAGATAATCTTAAAATCTCAGAAGCTGTTTTAACCGGAGAATGGATTGCTTCTTTTAAAGAAACAAACACTTTGTCTGAGAATACTCATTTAGCTGATCGTGAGAATATGGCCTATATGGGATGTTTAGTTGAACATGGAAAAGGAAAAGCAATTGTTGTTTCTTCCGGCTTAAAGACAGAGGTAGGAAAAATAGCTTCTTTAGTTAAAGGAATTGAAAAGCAAAAAACTCCTTTAGAAAAAAAAATAGCCGGTTTTTCAAAAACAATAGGAATTGTAATTGGATCAATTTGCATTCTTATCTTTATTGGAGGGGTTTGGAGAGGAATTGATCTTTTGGAAATATTTGAATCTTCAGTGGCAATTGCCGTAGGGGGAATACCAGAAGCTCTTCCTGTTGTTGTGACAGTAATCTTAGCAATAGGAACGGAGCGTATTTTAAGAAAAAAAGGATTAGTAAAGGGATTGGCATCTGTTGAAACTTTAGGTTCAACTCAGATTATATGTTTTGATAAAACAAGAACTTTGACTCAAGGAAAAATGGAATTAACTAATATTTCTGATAATAATTTAGCTCTAAAGATTGCTGTTCTTTGCTCTGATGCTTTTGTTGAAAATCCAAAAGATTCTATTGATAAATGGGAAGTCAGGGGAGGATCTACTGATGCTGCTCTTTTAATTGGAGGAGCTCAAAAAGGTATTTTCAGACCGGAAATGGATAAAGAATCAATTGAAATTAAAAAACTTCCTTTTGATTCTGAATATAAATATCAGCTGTCCTTGAGAAAAGAAAACAATGAAATATTTTTGTATTTTCTGGGTGCTCCTGAAAAGCTTTTAGAAAGATCATTAAATAAAGATGGTTGGGAAGAAGAACTGGAAAAAATGACTGAAAAAGGATTAAGAGTACTTGGAGCAGGATACAAAAAAATTGAAGACTATAACGAAGACTTAAATTCTCTTGCCTATGATTTTACATTCGCTGGATTAGTTGCCTTAAAAGATCCTTTAAGACCAGACACAAAAGAATCTATTGAAGAATGTATAAGAGCTGGCATCAGACCTATTTTAGTTACTGGAGATCATAAATTAACAGCTTTGGCTGTGGCTAAAGAAATTGGGATTAAAACAAAAGAAGCTAACGTTTTAAACGGAATAGATATTGACAGGCTTTCAGATGAAGAATTTTCAGAAAAGTTGGAAAATATTGATATTTATGCCAGAGTCGAGCCAAGGCATAAAATGAGAATTATTTCTGCTTGGCAGGAAAAAGGGAAAGTAGTTGCTATGACTGGAGATGGTGTTAATGATGCTCCAGCTTTAAGGAAAGCCGATATTGGATTAGCTCTTGGCTCTGGGACAGAGGTTGCCAAAGAAAGTGCTGACTTGGTTTTATTGAATGACAGCTTTGGAATTATTGTAAAAACTATTGAAGAAGGAAGGGTGATTTTGGATAATCTTAGAAAATCAATTTCGTACGCTTTGGCCGACTCTCTTACTTCAGTAACCTTGATTGGTTTTTCCACGATTGTTTTTGGCTGGCCCTTGCCTATTCTTCCCGTCCAGATTTTATGGAACAATTTTGTTGAAGATACTCTGCCTAATATTTCTTATGCTTTTGAGCCAAAAGAAAAAGGGACAATGAAAAGAGGTCCATCTTTGGCAAAAGGACCTCTTATGAATAAAGAAATGAAGACTTTGATTTTTGCTACTGGACTAATTGATGAGTTTATATTACTTGGATTATTCTGGTTCTTTTGGAAAAAACTTAATCTGGACTTAGATTATGTCAGAACAATGATTTTCGGAGGAATGTGCATAGATACTGCTTTTGTTGTTTTTTGCTATAAGTCTTTAAAAAAGAATATTTGGAAGATAAATCTTTTTTCAAACAAATGGTTGAATATTTCTTCAATCATGGTATTCATTACTTTTGCCGCTGCTATTTATTTTTCGCCATTGCAAAAAATTCTTCATACGGTCCCATTAGGCTGGGGATCTTGGCTGATTCTTTTGGCAATTGGAATTATAAGCATGTTTTTAATTGAAGTTACTAAATGGTATTTTATTTCTCGCCATGAATGCGAATAAAAAGAAATTCATATATTCTTTTTCTGTTCTTTCTGGAACCATTATTGGTGTTGGTCTTTTTTCTTTACCCTATATCGTAATAAAGTCAGGAATCTTAGTGACTCTTGGATATTTCATTTTTCTGGGAATTATAGCAATTATTATCCATCGTTTTTTTGCTGAAGTTGCTTTTAAAACTCCTAATTTTCTTCGTTTACCGGGATTTGCCAAAATTCATCTTGGTCCTACTGGAGAAAAAACAGCCATATTTTCCACAACTCTAGGACTATTTGGAGCAATACTTGCTTATTTGATTGTTGGAAGCGAATTTTTGAAAAGCCTTTTAATGCCTATTTTAGGAGGAAGCGATATTATTTATGTTTTCTGTTATTTCTTTTTGGGAGCTCTTTTTGTCTATTTTGGAATTAAATCGATTTCAAAAATAGAATTTTTCGGAATAATCATATTTTTCTTCATATTAATTATTGTGTTTTTCCAGAGTAAAAGTGCTATAGATTTTAACAATTTATTTTCAACAAAAGCAAGCAATTTCTTTTTTCCATACGGTCCCATACTTTTTTCTTTATGGGGAGCATCTTTGATTCCGGAAATAGAAGAAATGATAGGGGAGAATAAAGATCTTTTGAAAAAAGTAATATCTTTTTCCATTATTGTGCCTATTTTAATTTATCTTCTTTTTATTCTCATAGTTGTCGGGATATGTGGTTCTCAAACAACTGAATCAGCTTTAGCTGGACTTTCCAATTTCTTGGGAAATGGAACAATGAATGCTTTGCTTCTTTTCGGAATATTTGCCACTTTCACTTCTTTTGTTACCTTAGGACTAACATTAAAAAAGATTTTTTGGTATGATATGGGAATAAGAAAGAATGTTTCTTGGCTGATAACTTGTCTTGTTCCATTAGTTCTTTTTTTAATCGGATTGCGCAGTTTTATTAATATTATAGGATTGGTTGGAGGAGTAATGGTAGGTATTGATGCTGTTTTGATATTACTGATGTACAAGAAAGTTAATGGAAAAAGTATTTTGATTTATCCTTTAGCCATTGTCTTCATAATTGGAATAATTTATGAAATAATATATTTTATTAAATAACATATGTTTTTATACATTTTAATTTTTATTGCTTCTTGCGCTGGTCTTTATATATCAGGTAAATGGCTTATTGAGTCTTTGTCCAGAATAGCTCGTATTTTAAAATGGAGGGAATTTGTTGTTGCTTTTTTTATTATGGCTTTTGCCGGCTCCATTCCGAATCTTTTTTTAGGCATATTTTCCGCTTTGAATAAAATTCCAGAGCTTTCCTTTGGTGATATTGTAGGAGGAAATTTAATTGACTTGACTGTTGTGGTTGCTTTAGCTGCTTTGGTATCCAAAGGGCTTCCAGCTAACAGTCGGGCCATTCAGACTACATCATTCTTTACTATGATTATAGCTGTTCTTCCTGTTTTTCTTATCTTTGACGGTTGTTTGAGCAGAACAGATGGGATAATTCTAATTGCAGCTTTTTTTATCTATGTTGTTTGGCTTTTTTCAAAGAAAGAAAGGTTCAGCAAAGTTTATGAAGAAGGAGAAAGCGAGCCTATTGTTAAAGAATTTAAATATCTAATAACTGATTTTGGGAAAGCCATCTTGGGTTTAGTGATTCTTTTAATAGCAGCCGTAGGAATAGTTGAATCAGCCAAGTTTTTCGCAGAAGGATTAAATATGAATCTGGCTTTAGTCGGTATTCTGATTGTTGCTTTGGGGAATACTATTCCAGAAGCGTATTTTGCCATAGCTTCAGCTAGAAAAGGCCAAACATGGATGATTCTGGGAGATCTTATGGGAGCAATCATAGTGCCAGCTAGTCTTGTTTTAGGAATTGTAGCTGTAATCTGTCCAATTAGAATTACTGATTCTTCTCCTATTGTCATTGGAAGAATTTTCCTTATATTCTCTGCTTTATTTTTCTTTTTCTTTGTTAAAACGGATAAAAAGGTTACAAAAAAAGAAGCTATTTTCTTGCTCGGAATATATATTCTCTTTGTAATAACTGAGCTTTTAGTAAAATAGCTGGTTTTGACGAAGTCATAATAAAATGCTAATATATTACAATGTACGATTTTATTATCATTATTCTTTTAGGTGCAGTTTCTTTGGGAATGTTTTTTTTATTCAGAAAGTCAAAAACTGATAAAACGCAATCCGAAGGAATAAAAGACCTAGAAAGAAGATTGACTGATTTGCTGATATCTCAGACAAAAGAAGCGAGAGATAGCCAGAGCAATGTTTCCAAAGCGATGAACGAACAGATATTTTCTTTTACAAAAGAGGCTGTCCAAATTAGAGAGGATTTAAAAAAAGTCCAAGAAAGTGTCAAGAATGTTTCTTCTTTTCAGGACATTTTTAAAACTCCAAAACTAAGAGGGCAGTGGGGAGAAGCATCTCTAGAGCACATCTTAAGTCAGTATTTTCCTCAGGAATTGTATAAAATACAGTATTTGTTTCCATCAGGAGAACAGGTTGATGCTGTTTTAAATCTTCCAAACGGAATGATTTTGCCGATTGATTCTAAGTTTCCTTCTGAAAACTTTACTAAAATGGCAGAAAGTTCTGATGAGGAAAGGAATATATTCAAGAAAAAGTTTATAGAGAACGTAAAAACAAGGATAAACGAGATTACTTCCAAATATATCCTTCCTTCTGAGGGAACCGTAGACTTTGCCTTAATGTATGTCCCGGCCGAAGCTATTTATTATGAGATAGTAAATAATTTAAGCAGAGAGTTTGATATAGCCAATTACGCTTGGTCAAAAAAAATAATCTTAACTTCTCCGAATACTATTTATCTTACCTTAAGAACAATAGAACATTGGTTTAAAGATACTCAGATTTCAAAACAAACACAGGAAATTTTAAAAAGACTGGAAAAGATTCGTCAGGATTCAGAAAAATTATCTGGAAACTTCAGAAAATTAGGAAATCATTTAAGAGACTCTATGTCTGCATATGACAGTTCGGAAAAACGTTTAAATTTATTTTCAGAAAAAGTCGAAAAATTATTATCAATGCCCACTCCCAAACAAGGTTTGCTGAAAAAAGGGGAAAGGCAAAAATAAATTATGATAGCTGTAATAGAAACCGGTGGAAAACAATATTTAGTTTCTCCCGGAGCAAAAATAAAAATTGAAAAAGTAAACAAGAAAGAAGGAAGTGAAATAGCTTTTTCCAAAGTTTTGCTTTATGAGAAATCCAGAAAAATTGAAATAGGAACTCCTTATGTAAAAGGAGCGAAGGTTCTTGGAAAAGTTGTAAAACAGGATAAGGCAGAAAAAATAATTATTTTCAAATATAAGGCAAAGAAGAGGTATAAAAAGAAAAAAGGCCATCGACAGCCATTTACAGAAGTTGAGATTTTAAAAATAGTAGCTGCTGAATAAGGCTTTTCTATTTTCTTCCTTCCAGAGCATCGCTTAGAGTTTCTTCATCAGCATATTCAAGTTCGCCTCCCGAAGGCATTCCCCGGCCTAAATGAGTTATCTTTATATTTAGCGGCTTTAAGCTTTTCTCAATATATAAAGCTGTAGCATTACCTTCAATAGTTGGGTTAGTGGCAATAAGAATTTCATTGAACCCGGATGATTCTATTCCGAAATCATTCGGGGTTTTTGTTCTTTCAATCAGTTCTTTGATTCTTAATTTTTCAATTTCGGTTTTTTTCAATCTAGAAACAGTCCCTCCAAGAATGAAGTAGAACCCTTTATACTTTTTTGTTTTTTCAATTGAAACCAAATCACTTTCTTTTTCAACAACACAAAGCATGGTTCTATCTCTTACCTGGCTGGAACATATTTCACAAAGATTATCATTTCCTTCAAATGGAGTAAAACAAAACTGACACAGCTTTATTTTTTCTTTTAATTCAGAAATTAATTCTATTAGCTGATTTGTTTCTTCTTTTGATTGAGAGATAAGGTAAAAAACAAAACGGGTGGCCGCTCTTGATCCGATTGTCGGGAACTTAGAGAAAAGCTTAATTAAATTTTGAATTGTAGGAGAATACATTTAGTCCTCTATTCCTCTTTCCAGATTTTTAAAACTTACTCTCTGTTCGTCAAAATAGAGCTCTATTTTTCCAACAGGTCCGTTTCTATGCTTAGCAATAATAATATCTGCAATATTTTTGCGTTCAGCATTTTCGCGGTATTTATCCTCTCTATGAATAAACAAAACAACGTCAGCATCTTGTTCTATTGCTCCGGTTTCTCTTAAATCGGATAGTCTTGGGATTTGAGGAGAGCGTTGTTCTACAGCTCTGGATAATTGAGATAAGGCTAAAACAGGAACGTTTAATTCCTTAGCTAGACCTTTTAATGAACGTGAGACTTCTGTCATTTGCTGGACCATGGAAGCCTGACTGTTTCTCGGTTCCATTAGTTGAAGGTAATCAACAATAACAAGGCCAAGACCTTTGTCTGCTTGCAATCTTCTGCACATTGCTCTCATTTGGAGAACATTACATGAAGACGAATCGTCTATATATATAGGTGCTTGTGATAAGTCTCCCAGAGCTTTCTGAATTTTGTCAAAATCATTATCTTCTCCTCCATGATGAAGGTTTCCGGTTCTTAATCTCCAGAGATCTATTCCTGCTTGGGAAGATATAAATCTGTCTACAATTTGGTCTCTGGACATTTCTAAAGAAAATATACCAACAGGTATTCCTTTATTAACAGCACAATGTCTGGCAATGTCTGCCGCTAGAGCACTTTTTCCAAGAGAAGGTCTGGCTGCAAGAACGACTAGATCTGATTTCTGAAGTCCGGTCAGAGCATTATCCAGAGCAATAAATCCTGTTGGAACTCCTCTCGGAAGTCCTTTATTTTTTGAAAGATTATCAATCCTTTCAAATGCGCCTTCTAGTTCGGTCTTAATAGAAGTAAACGCTTGGGTGAAACTTTTCTGGGTAATACTGAAAATTCTTTTTTCAGCTCTATCTAGAAGTATATCTACATCTTCTGTTTCGTCATATCCCATTGATCCTATTTCATAAGACGCACTGATTAAATCTCTGAGAATCCTTTTTCTTTGGACAATCTTGGCATAATTTAGAATATGAAGAGCATTGGGTACACAGTTTATAACTTCGGTCAGATATGCGCTTCCACCTATATTTTCCAGCTCATTATTTTCTTTTAATCTGGTGGAAACAGAAAGTAGGTCAACTGGATTACTTTTTTCAAATAGTTCTTCAATTGACTTGTAGATTTTAGCATTGGTCCCACTATAAAAGTCTCTTGATCCTAAAAAATCAACTACTTTCAAAATAGCGTCTTTATCAAGCATCAAACATCCCAATAGGGATTTTTCAGCTTCGATACTTTGTGGTAGAAGTTTATTATTGTCCATACTAAATTACTATACTATATTCCATTGCTTCTTGGCAAGTGGTACAATAAAGCAATGTATAAGACTGATATTAAAAATTTAAAAAAGCAGACCAGAATTTTTAGGTTTGGGGCTTCAACAAAAGGAGGCCAGAGGGCAAATAAAAAAGAAACAGGTATTCTTCTTTTGCATATTCCTTCTGGTTTAAGGTTAAGAATCATTGAAGAACGTTCCCAGGCCAGAAATCTTGAAATTGCTTTTCATTCTCTTCAGGAAAAATTGAAAAAATTAAATAAGCCAAAGAAAAAAAGAATTCTTACTAAAATTCCTTTTCATGAGAAAAGAAAAAGATTAGAAGAGAAGAAAAGAAATTCTGAAAGAAAGAGATTAAGAAGAAATTTTCTTGATTTTTGAATTTGATTTTCTATCTTCTATTGCATATCCCATTTCTAAAACTATCTTTCTTATCTTGTCTGCTCTTTTCCAGTTTTTTTGCTTTCTTATCTTTTCGCGTTCTAAAACTAACTCCTTTACCTTTTCAGGTATTTTTGGTTCTTTTACCTTTTCAAGATTAAGTCCTAAAACCTGGTCAAAATCAAGCAATAAGCTGTATTTTTCGTTGTCTTTAATTTGTTTTTCTCCAAGCATTTTCCAGAGCAAGGCAACGGCTTTTACAGTATCTAAGTTGTTATTTATAAAATATAGAAAATTATCTTTATATGATTCTGCTTTTTTCCCTAATTTGACTTTTTTACTCTTAAGTTCTCTTGCTTTCTCATATAGTTTATTCAAGGTATTTTGGCTTGATTCCAAGCTTTCCCAGGTAAAATTAAGTTTTGTATTGTAATGGGAACTAAGGCATAAATACCTGAAAGCTAATGGATTAAATCTCTTTTCAATATCTTCCAAAGTGTAGAAGTTTCCTTTTGATTTTGCCATTTTTTCACCTTCAACCATCAAGTGTTCTGAATGTATCCAGTATTTTACAAAAGGCGTTTTCTTGCTGTATGCCTGGGATTGAGCTATTTCGTTTGAATGGTGGGGGAATATGAGATCAGTTCCTCCGGCATGAATGTCAAATTGTTTTCCAAGATACTTCATTGATATTGCTGAACATTCAATGTGCCATCCCGGCCTTCCTCTTCCCAGAAAAGAATCTTCCCAAAAAATGTTTTTATTTTCTTCTTTCCAAAGAGCAAAATCTCCCACGTTTTCTTTCTCATATTCGTCAGAACTTACAACTTTTCCAATTTTCAATCCTTTTAGAAAATTCTTTCCAGCTAATTTTCCGTAATCTTTAAATTTCTTATTATACTCTGCAATATTAAAATATGTGGAACCGTCTTTAATATATGCGAATTTATCTTTAACTAATGCTTTGGTAATTTTTTTAATTTCATTGATTGTGTCTGTGGCTCGGACAAAAAATGGTTTAATAATGTTCAATTTTGCAATATCTTCTTTAAATATTTTTATATACTTTTCAGTGTATTTGTTCAGTTCTTTATTTCCTGCATTCTTTCCATATTCATTAATTGTTCCTTTTATTGTTTTATCGTCAACATCAGTAAAGTTCATTACATGCTTTACTTTATAGTTGTTGTATAATAAAACTCTTTTTAAAATATCCGAAAAAATATAACTGCGTAGATTACCAATGTGGGCAAACCAATATACTGTTGGTCCGCAGGTATAGAAAGAGACAGAACCCTTTTTTATCGGTTCAAAAACTTCTTTTTTCTTTGATAATGTATTATATAGTTTTAGCATCTTGATTTATTTTACCATATTTCAGGATATCTTTCACCTCTATCTGGTAAAACAGTAATAACGTTATTCAACTTTTTGGCAACTATTTCTGCGGCCAGAACATTTGCTCCAGAAGAAATACCGACAAAAAGTCCTTGTTCTTTTGCTATTCTCTTTGTTCTCTCTATTGCATCTTTGCTTTTTATCTTGATTGTTTGATCAATTAAACTGCTATCAATAATCTTGGGGATGATTCCATCGCTGATTCCTTCTATTTTATGAAAACTTTCTTGAGCATAAACTCCAATTATCTTTACTTTTGGTATTGCTTTTGCTATCCCCATTAATGTTCCTCCTGTACCTATTCCGGCAACAAAAGCATCAATCTTAAAGTTGGCTATTTCTTTTCCCAAACCAACTTCGTGGCATTTTACGTTGTCCGGATTTTCAAACTGTCTTGGTAGCCATATCTTTTTATATTTTTTAGCCAAATAATGTGTTTTTTTAATTGCACCTTCCAGTTTTTCTTTCTTTGGAGTGAGAATTGTTTTTGCTCCGAACGATTCTATCATTTTTATCTTTTTCTTGCTTGTATTCTCCGGCATTACGGCAATCATTGTATATCCTTTTATAGCGCAAACCATTGCTAGGCTAATTCCGGTATTTCCAGAAGTAGCTTCAATTACTGTATATCCTTTTTTTAATTCTCCTCTTTTTTCTGCTATTTCCACCATATATTTTGCAATTCTGTCTTTAATAGAACCAGAAGGATTAACTGATTCCAGTTTTGCCCAAACATGCTTGTTGATTTGAACTAGGGGAGTATTACCGATGTGTTTTAATATATTGTCCATAAAAAAATGCCTCTAAAAGAGGCTGGTAAGTTTTATTATTTAAATACGTTTAACCAACCTCTTTAAGAAGAGACACAACAAATGCAGCAGGCAATTGTGATGTTGGTTATATTTTTCATAGTTTTAGAATAAGTTAAGTTATATTATCTGTCAAGGCTTAATTTGTTTATTCTCTGATTGTATTCTGACTTAGAGATGGCTCCATTAGATAGAAGCTTATCCAGACCTGCTAAATATTGTAATTGGACTTGGCTAAGATCTGCTGCACTATTGTATATGCGGACTTCGTCGATGAGACCGCCCCAATAAAGTCCTCCAGTAGTATATTTACCGATTGTTAAAATATTATTTGAATGAGTAATAGAATTACTATTTATGGTCGTTCCGATACGCACACCATTAATATATAATGTATTTCCTTGATGTTCAGCATTTACACTCGGATCATAGACGCCTACAAAATGGTACCAATCTCCAACTATTAAAGCACTTCCTTTTGGAGAATCCCCGCCATTATAAATTCTAAAAAATGGTCTATGATCTGTATCTGTTTCGCAGGAATAACCATACCATTTTGTAAGAAATAGTTGTCTTTTTAATGTAGAATCAATTAATTTAACCCAAACTTCAACTGTTATTATTATAGGTTTTAAACTTTCATTACTTGTTATCTCAACGCCACCAACCAATCCATCAAACTCCAAACACTTTCCTGAAACACATTCTCCTCCAGACTTCCATACAGGATCTCCTACCAACGTCCCATTATTCCCTTCCCATTGGTCATAGGCAGTAATCCCTGTTCCTTCATTGAATGACCAATAGGAGACCAAGGAATCAGATAATTGAGCTCTAATTGTATCTGAAAAGACTTGGAGTCTGACTATCCTTGATTTGGTAATAGCACCACTGATACTAGTAATGACAATGGCAGATAATACTCCAATGATAGCTATAACTACTAATAGTTCTATTAAAGTAAAGGATTTGTTATTGGTCATTCTATTACAATCTCCTTACTTAACTCTTTTATTCTCTGATTGTATTCCGACTTGGAGATGGCTCCATTGGATAGAAGATTATCCAGACCTACTAAGTACTGGGATTGAATTTGAGTGATAGATACTGCGCTGTTATATATGCGGACTTCGTCGATGAGACCGTGGAAGTAATTACTACTCCATCTGCTTGTATATGATGCGGTAAAAGAAGGATAAGATAAATTTCCAGAAGTTGAAGTATTACCTATATGATTCCCATCAATATATATGGAAAGTCCAGTAATAGTATTATATATACCAATAACATGTGTCCACTGTTCTATTGTAACAATGTTTGATTTCGGAGTATCTAATTGCGCTCCATTATATATACGGAAATAAAGTTTTTGGTCTGTGTCAAGTTCAATTGAATAACCAGTCCAATATACAAATAGCCTATCAAGAGAATTAGGTATAGATAGTGGCTTAAACCATAATTCAACAGATATTGCAGAAGGTTGAAGGTTAGCAGACTGGATTATATTCACATAATCATTTACCCCATCAAACTCCAAACATTTTCCTGAAACGCACTCTCCTCCAGATTTCCATTCAGGATCTCCTACCAGCGTCCCATTATTCCCTTCCCATTGATCATAGGCAGTAACTCCTGTTCCTTCATTGAATGACCAATAGGAGACCAAGGAATCAGA
>Ga0265594_1002595_pt1 | contig 12743 bp, 5 predicted proteins | sample saktaG_11_FD_190147 | JGI IMG/M metagenome (GOLD analysis project Ga0265594, IMG submission 190147) | Saline water microbial communities from Sakinaw Lake, British Columbia, Canada - sak_2011_5_24_80m | ecosystem: Environmental > Aquatic > Non-marine Saline and Alkaline > Saline ... | reverse complement strand
ACAATCTGACTTCGACAAAATATTTCTTAATAGCTATGGCTATTAAGAAATATTTATGTCTCGCATCTTATTCATTATATTTGTTTCTTGAAAGAAATGAATTAATAGAAGTCCCCTTAAATAATTCACAAAATAAACTAACTAAATTATTAACCTAAATTAAAAAAAAAATCATGAAAAAATTAACATTTAAACAATTACTGGTATTAGCAACTTTTGTTTTTGTTTTTGTAAGTTGCAAAAGAGATGACAATCCTTCTGACAACGATAATCCGCAAAGCGAAGACCCGTATAAGACAGGAGTTTTTATCTCTAACGAAGGTCCTTTTCAATCAGGCACAGGCACAATAACATTTTTTAACCGCGGGAACAAAAATGTTGAACAGGAAATTTTTCAAACTGTTAATGCCCGTCCTTTGGGAAATATTGTCCAGTCAATAGATATATATAATGACAAAGCATATATTGTTGTCAATAATGCTGCAAAAGTTGAAGTGGTAAAAGCAAGTACTTTTGAATCACAGGGAGTTATAACAGATTTGAATTATCCAAGATATTTTAAAGGCATAAATTCAGGCAAAGGATATATTTCTGATTATGGTGGATATATAGCAGTGATAGACCTTTCAACAAATTCAATATTAAAAAAAATACAGACAGGCCGTTCGCCTGAACAAATGATTATAATTGATACTAAAATATTTACAGTAAATATGGGTGGCTGGGGCGTTGATAGTACTGTTACTGTTGTTGATATTCAAAAAGACAGTGTTATTAATACAATATATGTAGATTATTGTCCAAATAGTTTGCAATTAGATGTTAATAATAAACTTTGGATTTTATGTGCAGGTAAAAGTTCTTGGCCTGAACCAGCAGATGAATCAGAGGGACATCTGATTTGTATTAACACTAATGATTATACAATTGAAAAAAATATTGCTTTCCCTTTATTAACAGACCATCCTAAATCATTAGACATTAATCAGAGTAAAAATAAATTGTTTTATATTAATTCAGGCAAAGTGTTTGATTTTGATATTTCTTCAAACAGTTTAAATATAAATGCTTTAATAAACAGATCTTTTTATAATATTGGTTATGATAATGTAACAGATTATTTGTATTGTTCCGACCCTGTTGATTATGCTCAGGATGGCTGGATATATCGTTATGATGCAAATAATGGTGTTTTAACAGATTCATTAAAAGCAGGAATTATTCCCGGTGGATTTTGTTTTAATTAATTGTTATACTATTAAATGTCATAAATTGCACTTTTGTTAATCTTTAGGATGTGAAATCAGACATCAATCAAGTGCTTGACCAAAGTTATAACAAACGGGCTTAATCCGTTGGTCTGATGCAAATATATTTTTTTGTATAAATAAATTTACCACTAATTACTGATAGCATATACATATAATCCACAAAAATTATTATATATTATCAATTTTTGTATAATTTTGAAATACAATTTATATAACTCCTAACTTATAAAAAATAATGACTAAAAATAAACCATTAATATTAGCTTTTATTTTTTTAATTATATTGATTTTAACATATTCAAATCATTTTGATAATAGTTTTCATTTTGATGATGATTGTACTATAGTAAACAACACATATATACGAGATATAAAAAATATACCTTTATTTTTTAAAGATCATTCTACTTACTGGACGAGTAGCGACAGCTATGCCAATCGTCCTTTTGTTACAACAACATTGGCAATTGACTATTGGATTGCAGGCGGATTAAAACCTTTTTATTTTCATATTTCTATGTTTCTCTGTTTCATTATACAATGTGTATTAATGTTTTTTTTGTTTTATAAGATTATAAATACAGCAGTTTCACATAGATGGAATAAATATATTGCTTTGTTTGCAAGTGGGTGGTATGCCTTGCATACTGCTAATGCAGAAACAATTAACTTTATAAGTGCGCGTTCTGATTCATATTCAACCCTTTTTGTTGTTGCTGCTTTTGTAATATATCTTTATGCACCAGGATTAAGAAAATGGTTTGTTTATTTAATACCAATAGTAATTGGAATGTTTACAAAAGAACCGACTGCTATGTTTTTCCTGTTATTGTTTGTTTATATTATCTTATTTGAAAAAAAAGTTTCTTTAACAGGCATATTTAATAACAAAAAAGTATTATGGCAATCATTTATTAAAACTTTACCTGCTTTTATAGTATGTGTTGGTATGGCATTATTTTCTATAAAAGCAATTTTTCAATCCCATGTTGATGTAGGAATTTCACGATTCCATTATTTAATTACACAACCATTTGTTATGGTTCATTATTTTAACACTTTTTTCCTTCCTTTTAATTTAAGTGCTGATACTGACTGGAGATGTGTTTCAAACATTTTTGATGACAGATTTATTGCAGGAATAGTTTTTATAATAATAATGCTAACATTATCAGTTATTTTATCAAAGAAAAAAAAATACAGACCTGTTTCTTTCGGCATTTTATGGTTTTTTATTGCTTTGTTACCAACATCAAGCATCTTTCCATTAGCTGAGGTATTGAACGACCACCGTATGTTTTTCCCTTTTGTTGGATTAATGCTAAGTGTCTGCTGGACATTAGCTTTATTAATCTATAAATTTGAAAAAACTATTATGAATAAAAATTTGCTGAAATTTGGAATCATTTTTTTAGCAGTTATTATTCTTGGGGCAAATGCTTATGGAACATTTCAGAGAAATAAAGTATGGCAGGATGAAGAATCTTTATGGTATGATGTAACAATAAAAAGTCCTAAAAACGGAAGGGGCTTAATGAATTATGGTTTAAGCCAAATGGCAAAGGGAAATTATGATGTCGCATTGAAGTATTATGAAAAAGCCCTGTTAATTTCACCTTATTATTCATACTTACATATTAATTTAGGTATTCTAAAAAACGCTATGGGTCATCCCCATGAAGCAGAAGAATATTTTAAAAATGCTTTAAAATATGATAAAAATAATCCTGGGGCATATTATTATTATGCAAAGTGGCTGTATGAAAATAAACAGATAAACAAAGCCCGGGAATTACTTAATAAGGGACAAAAATTAAGCCCCGGCTATTCAAAGATAAAAAATTTGATAAAAAAAATAAATTTAGAAGAATTTGGCACTCCCAAAGAAAAAATAAACCAACTTATTAATACAACTAAAAATAAACCAACCTGTGAAAACTATATAAACTTAAGTTTAGCATACTATAACGCCGAAATGTATTATAAATGTATAGATGCCTGTGAAGAAGCTTTAAAAATAAAGCCAAATTATGCAGTAGCATATAATAATATCTGTTCTGCTTATAATATGCTTGGTAAATATGATGAAGCAATCAAGTCATGTGAAAAGGCACTGAAAATTGACCCGAATTTTCAACTTGCAAAAAATAATCTTAATCTGGCAAGGAAAAATAAGAAATAATAAGTTCAGATTTTCTGACCAATCAGAAAAACAAAATAACCTATCATTTTTCATCGGGCAGTCAAGTTCGGCTACTGACGAATGCCTGACCGTTATATAATATCCTACGGCATTTATAGAAACTGATAAAAAAAAATTTTTATGTCAATATTATTCTTGTATTATTACCTGATATTAAGATATTTACAATTTTTTGAGTAAAATCCTAATTAAAAAAGTTGTATTTTGCATTTTTTTTGAATAAAAAAATCATCTTAAAGTAACAATTTTTTACTAAAATAGTATAACATTTTATATTATTCTTATATATAATTATAATTTTGTTACAAAATTTTACATTATTTTTGTATAAATTTAATTGATGAAAATTTTTTTTAAATATATATATCTTACTGTATTTATCTGTTTATTAACGTTTACTGTTGTTGTTGGACAAACCACGTCTGACAATAAGTATGAGGATAAACTACAGAAAAAAGCAGAACAATTGTTCAACAAGGAAGAATTTGTTGATGCTTTACCTTTCTATTCACAACTGTTAAGTGTTTATCCTGAAAATCCTGTTTATAATTACAAATTTGGCGTTTGTACTTTGATGGCTGACAGACACGATATAAAAAAATCTATAAAATATTTGGAATTTGCAAAAGATAAGCCAAAAGTTGATGTTCAATTATATTATTATCTCGGACTTGCTTATCATCTAAATTATCAATTTAACAAAGCTATTGAACAATATAATGAATATATAAAAAAAACAGATGAAAAATATATAAAAAAGTTTGATGTTAATAGAAAAATAGAAATGTGTAACAATGGAAAAAAATTGTTAACTAATGTCAGTGATTTATATGTAATTGAAAAAAAACAGGTAAGACAGGAGAACTTCTATCACTCTTATAGATTAGATGAATTTGGAGGAAAATTATTTACCAAACCTATAGATTTAAAATCAAAAATTGATAACATAAAAGAAAAAAACAGTATTGTATTTTTCTCTGACATAAATAAATCAATATATTTTTCAAGCTATGGCATAGAAAAAAATGGCAGTAAAGATATCTATGTGTCTTATAAACTTACAGATGACAGATGGGGAAAGCCGGAAAAACTCAGCAATATAATAAACACTCCTTATGACGAAGATTATCCTTATATGTTACCTGATGGAAAAACATTATACTTCTCCTCTAAAGGACATAATAGTATGGGCGGATATGATATATTCAAATCTGTTTATGACTCTGTAAATAAACAATGGTCCAAACCTGTTAATATGGACTTTGCTATTAATACTCCTTACGATGATATTTTGTTTGTCTCTGATACTGCACAAAAATATGCTTATTTCTCTTCTACAAGAGATACAAAACAAGGAATGCTGATTGTGTATAATGTTAGAATAGATAAAAGACCTGAAACAGAAAAAACTATAGAATTTCCACCGTTATATGCTGAAAATGAACAAGATACTAATTACTTAAACACCATTGCATATATCAAAGAAAAAGAAAATCCTGACGTTAATGCAACTCCTGATATGCTTGAAGAACCTGTAACAACTGAAGATGATAATTTTGTTAAAAATGAAGATACTTTATCAGAGCAACCGGAGTTTACAGATAATATCACTAATGAACAAATTGTTGATGTTACACTTGAACAAGCAAAGACAGCAGTAAAAGAAGCTAATGAAGTTAAAACGCAAAAAGATGTAGCATATAATATTGCAGAAAAAAGAAAAAATTTGGCTAATCAAAAAAAAGCACAGACAGAACAAGCGTATGAAAAAACAAATACAATAACAGACCCAAATGAAAAAGCAATAGCTCTCTCAATTGCAGACCAACTGGAAGATGAATCCAAACAACTGGAAAGAGAATCTGAAATAGCTGATAATATATTTAAACAATTGGAAGAAAAACATATAGAAAAACAAAAACAGGCACAAGATGCTATTGACTATGCACATGAAGTTCAACAATCGGCAAAAATAAGCCATCCGGATTCATCGCTCGCTTCTCTTAGTGAAATATCTGATAATTTGGAAACAACAAAAGATATACCTGTAACAACAAAGCCAGAAATTGATGACGAAAAAAGACAGGAATTTGTAACTAAAACAAAACAGGAAGCAAAAAAATATAAAGAAAATGCAACAAAAATAAAAAAACAAGCTGATAAATATAAATCGGAATCCGACTATTTTAGAGCAGAAGCAGAAAGAACAAAAAATAAAAAACGCAAAAAAGAACTCCTTGCTACAGCAGAAAACTCTAACAATAAAGCTAAAGATAAACAAGCAGAAGCAGATATTGCTCTCTCTAAAAGCAAAAAATTAGAACATGAAGCTGAAAACCCTGATGATTATATTGCTATGGCAGATAATACTGAGGAACAAAATATTAGTGATGATGAAATATATGAACCTGAAACAAAAAATATTGAAGAACCATTTGAAAGTAATAAAACAGAAGTAATAGTAAAATCAAAAGATAAAGAAAAACTTATCTCTGATGTATATAAGCATGTAGAATCTGTTAAAAAAGATGCAGATGATTTTAATCATTATGCCAAGACATCACTACTTATATCAGAACAAAAAAATAAATTATCTAAATCCAAATCCAAACAAGCTGAAAATATTTTATCACAGGCAAATTTGCTGACAAATAAAGATGATAAAGAAAAACAGGTTGAAAAAGCAAAACAAATAGAAAAACAATCAATTCAGTTATCAAGAGAATCTGTTGCTGCATACAATGTTTCACAAAAATTTGAAGCAAAAGTACAGGAGAAACAAATAGAAGCTAATCAAGCGAGAGAAAAAGCAAAAGAAATAGAATCTCTTCTAAATTCAAATTTAGTAACTAAAGCAAATAAAGAAATAGACGAACTAAATAAAAAAATATTACAAAATAAAGAAAATGCTAATATAAATGAACTTGTATTGCATGAGACAACAAACTTAATTGACCAAAAACAAAAAGAAAATGTTCAACTTTTGAAAGAATCAAAAAATTTAGAAAAAGAATCAAAAACCCTTAGCTCTGAAGCTAAGAGAATAAGACAAAAAGCAGACCAGACAAAAGGGAAAAAGAAAAAAGACGAACTTATAAACCAAGCCGAAGAAATTGAAACCGCATCAGCTGATAAACAAAAACAAGCTGACGGAAATAAAGAAAAAGCCAACCAGCTACAAATTGAGGTAGCTCCTCTGAAAATGCAAATTGAATATACAAATACAGTATTAAGTCAGGTAGAAACTGATTCCAAAAATAAAAATATTGATATAACTTCTGTAAATAAAGATGTATTAGAAAACCAAATTGCAAATTATAAATCTGACAACATCTTTTCTGAAGATTATATAGAAAAAGCTGAGCAACAAACCTTTGCCAAAGTTCAGGAAAACCCTTCTTATCAGCAAACAGAACAAAATATTGCTTTAAACGAAAATCAACAATCAGAAAATAAAGATATATTTATAGAACAATTAGATACAAATAAAATATTTCAAGATGCTGAAAATCTTAAATCCGAAGCAGCTAATTATTTAATAAAAGCAGAACAAATTAAAAAAGATGCTGCTAATATTAATGACCCTAAAGAAAAAACAAAAGCTATGAATCAGGCATATCACTTGGAACAACTTGCAAATGATAAACAATTAAAATCATTTGAAACTTATGGAATAGCAAATCAAAATATTTATGATAATAATAAAAATAAAATTAAAAAAATAAGAGCCGTAGATGATAAAAACGACCAGCTATCTATTGCTAATATGCTTGAAGATGAATCTAATTATTATTTTGATAAAGCTTTAAAAAATCGTGAACTGGCTGAAAAAGAAACATCTGTTACAGCAAAAAAAACTTTGCTAAAAGATGCATACTCTGATGAACTGATAGCCCTTAAAAAACAAAAAAAAGCAAAAGAAATATATCAGGAACAATATCCTTCATATAAAGACCAATTAATGGCAAATAAAAATGTTGCAACTGAAAATTATGCACCAGAGCCAACTATAAATAATGAACCTGTAAAACCTACTGAAAATTATAAAAATAAATATGATGAAAATAAAGATAAAATAGGACAGTTTAAAACCAGTGAAACAAACCCTGTTAAATTAGATACTATAAATTCCTTAGAGGAAAAAGCTCAATATTATTTTGCTCAGTCCTATAAATATCGTGATCAAGCAAAACAAGAAACTGATAATACCTCAAAACAAGCATTGCTACAGGAAGCAAACTCTTATGAACAAAAAGCTTTGGAAAAACAAAACAAAATAATAGAAATGTATGAGCCAGAGATTGCTACAAATGTATCTGAAAATCAACCAGTTGTAAATAATTTTTCTTCTGAAATAAGCTTAACTACAAACGAAAATGTTGAAGAACAAGAACCATTAAAAACAACTACAGAAGAAGAAGAAGAACAAGAATCATTAGAAACAACTACAGAAGAAGAACAAAAACCTTTAGAAATAACTACAGAATCGGATTTTACTAAAATGCCTACAAAAGTTGTAACAGGAATAATAATAAACAATATAAACATAAATAATAACGAAAATATAACAGCAGAAAAATACAACGAAACAAACCCAATACCAATAAACAAAGAAATACCAAAAGGTTTGATTTTTAAAGTCCAAATAGGAGCTTTCAAAAATCCTATTCCACAAGACATATTTGAAGGCATAAGCCCTATTATAGGCGAAACTACACCTTTCGGTTTTATACGATATACAGCAGGTATGTTTGTTAATTATGATAACGCAACATTAGCCCGTAATAAAATCAGAGAATTAGGATATAACGATGCTTTTGTTGTTGCTTTTTATAATCAGGAACGAATGCCTTTATACAAAGCTATTGCTATGAGTAAAGGAGAAATAACAGAACAGGAATTTGCAGCTAACACATCTGATAATTATGAAGAAAATCCTTTTGTTAATACTTCAACACAACCTAATGCACCTGAAAACGAATATGAAACATCTGCAACAATAAATCCAACTAATAAAACTGATAATATCAAAGGATTGTTCTATAGCGTTCAGATAGGCGTTTATGCAAAACCTGTGTCTTCTGCCCAATTGTTTAATATCAAACCATTATATACTGAAACAATGAGTAATGGATATTTACGCTATATCTCCGGCATCTTTGATAATGTTAAAGATGCTGTCAATAAAAAAAATACTGCTGTTAATAAAGGTATTACTGATGCTTTTGTAGTTGCCTATTTGAATGGTAAAAAAATAGACATTACTCAGGCCAAAAATATGCAAAGACAAGGAAATCAACAAATGGCTGATGTAAATCAATATAATATTCAAAATGTTACAGAAGAAACTCAACCTTTAAATGAAGAAATTAATATTAATATGCAAAAAGAAAATATTGTCTTTAAAGTCCAAATTGGTGCATACAAAGAAGACGTACCAATAGAAGTTGTTGATATGTTTCTAAAAATTTCTGACAAAGGAATTGAACATTACAAAGATGAACAGGGCTTAACTATTTATACAGCAGGAAATTTTAAAGATTATAACTCTACCAATGAATTTAAAAACAAACTTATAGAATCAGGAGTAGAAGACGCTTTTATTATTGCCCTCCAAAATAATAAAAAAATTCCTGTAAAAGATGCTGTTGAAATATTGAATAAATAAATCTTTTCTTGGGTTTTTATAACAACTATTTGAAAATTTATTTTTTTTTATGTTAAATAACAAAAATATATAATTATGTCAGGAAAAACTTTTGCAGAAAAAATTTTAGGTGCTAAAACATCAAGTATAGTTTTCAAAAAACCGAATATTGTTTTAACGCATGATAATACGGCAAGTATTGAAAAAACCTTTAAAAAAATGGGCGGAGATAAAGTTTCTGACCCAAATCAATTATTAGTTGTGTTGGACCATAATGCTCCGCCAACAAATGCCAAATTAGCAAATCAATATCAGGAGATAAGAAATTTTGTAAAATATCAGGGCATAAAAAAATTTTATGATACAGGCATGGGAATTTGTCATCAACTGATGGCAAATCATGCTAAACCGGGAATGCTGATTGCAGGAAGCGACAGTCATACATGCACAGCCGGAGCATTTAATGCTTTGGCTGTTGGCATTGACAGAACAGAATCTGCCGGCTTATGGAAAAGAGAAGAGACATGGTTTCGCGTGCCTGAATCTATTAAAATTACTCTTAAAGGAAAATTAAATAAAGGAGTATATGCAAAAGATATTTCTCTCTGGATAATCGGTATGCTCGGCTCTGCCGGCGCTAACTATATGTCAATAGAATATCATGGACAAGGAGTAGAAACATTAACTATTGCACAACGAATGACCTTAGCCAATCTTGCTTCTGAAATGGGAGCAAAAAATGCTGTGTTCCCTCCTGACAAAATATTAGCCAATTATTATGGAAAAGATGAAATTTCCGGAGTATGGGCTGACCATGATGCAGAATATTTTAAAGAAATAGAAATTAACTTAAATGATATCTTTCCGTTAATTGCTACTCCACATCATGTTGATAATGTAAAAGCGGTCTCAGAGGTTCAGGGTACAAAAGTAAATCAGGGATTTCTTGGAACCTGCACAAATGGTCGTTTAGAGGACTTACGTATTGCAGCTGAAATTCTTGATAATAAAAAAATAGCTGACGGGTTCCAGCTAATTGTAACTCCGGCTTCTAAAGATATATATCTTCAAGCCATTGAACAGGGAATAATCTCTAAACTGATGAAAGCAGGGGCAACAATACTCTCTGCATCTTGCGGACCTTGTCTGGGATTAGGGCAAGGCATTCCTGCTGATAGCTTTAATGTTATTTCTACTGCTAACAGAAATTTTCTTGGAAGAATGGGAAACAAAAATGCCAGCATATATTTAGCTTCACCGGCTTGTGTTGCTTATTCTGCTATTAAAGGTGAAATAACTGACCCAAGAGGAATACAGTATGATGATAAATTTCCTTTTTCTAAAAAACAAACTTCAAGTGTTGAAATAAAAAAAAATGATAATCGTAAAGCAAATGGCATCTGGAACTATAAAGATATTGATGATTTGAATACAGACCAGATGTTTGCAGGTAATCTGACATATAATATATTAAGTTCAGATGCAGAAGCTATTATGCCTTATTTATTTAAGGGCTTTGATGAAAATTTTGCAGAAAACCTGCAAAAAAATGATATTATTATAGCAGGCAATAATTTTGGTTGTGGCAGCTCACGCGAACATCCTGCTGTTGGATTGTCTTATGCTGGCGTTAAAGCTGTTATTGTTAAATCTGTTAATAGAATATTTTTTCGCTCTTCTGTCAATCAGGGTTTGCCTGTAATTATACTTCCTCAAGCTGTTGATGCTTTTAAACAGGGAGATAAAATAAATATAAACTTTGAAAAAGGTATTATAAATATTAATGATAAAACATTTAATTTTGCTCCGCTCCCGAATAAACTAATGGAAATTTTTAAAGCAAAAGGACTTGTGAACTTTATTAAAAAAAGTAAGTGATTTTTTATAATTAACCCACGACTTAAGTCGTGGGCTAATGAAACCTAATAATATAAAATAACCGTTTCAACGGTTTACCAGCGACTTTATGAATATAAATTCAACCTAATTTATTATGCTTGACAATATTGACATTAAGAATATTTTGTTTCTTGATATAGAGACAGTTCCAATGTGTGCTGAATATGAACAACTTTCAGATAGATTTAAAAAATTATGGAATAAAAAATCTGAGCGATTAGCAAAAAAAGAAGATGATACTCCTGAAAAACTTTTTGAAAGAGCAGGAATATATTCAGAATTTGGTCGGATAATATGTATATCTGTTGGCTTTGTTAAAGATAATAAGTTGAGATTAAAATCATTTTATAGTCATAATGAAAAAGAACTACTTACAGATTTTATATCTTTATGTAATAATTATTATAACAAAGAAAAAAATCTGTTGTGTGGACATAATGCCAAAGAATTTGATTTTCCTTATATTGCAAGAAGAATACTTGTGAACAACCTGAAAATACCTGATATTCTGAATATTGCAGGTAAAAAGCCATGGCAAGTAGCCCATCTTGATACAATGCATTTATGGAGATTTGGAGATTACAAAAACTATACTTCTTTGGAACTGCTTACTGCTATCTTTGATATACCAACACCAAAAGATGATATTGACGGAAGTCAGGTAGCAAATGTTTACTGGAAAGAAAATGATATTGAACGTATAGCAAGATATTGTGAAAAAGATGTTACGGCTGTTGTTCAACTATTCCTTAAATATCAGGATAAACCATTGATGAAGCCAGAAGATATAGTTATTACATGAAACATCCATGACTGGATAATTAAAAATTATAAAAGACACACACTTGTGCTGAACTTGTTGAAGTAAAGGAATGATTATATATGCTATTAGCTATTGGCTGTTAGATATTAAAAAAAATAATAGCCAAAAGCCCGAAGTGATTGAAAATCAACCAATTACGAAAATATAAACAGATGAAAATTTGTATTTATTAAGGTGTTTCTAATATTTGAAAAAAAAAGTAACCGTTCACAACTTAAAATTATATCAATCAACTGACGGCTTAAATAATTGAAACTAAATTGACCTAATTGACCTAATTATTCTAATTTCTAATCAAATTCCAAGTCCCAATTTCTAATGTCAAAATTGGGGTTTGGTTATTAGTCCACAGTTGAATAGCTCTGTTCTATTAATATCTCCACATTCTATATGGCAAGCATTCAACAGGGTAAACATTGGTCATTTTTTAGAGCAATTAGGTCAATTAGAGCAATTAGAAATTTTTGTAAGAATATATATACACCACAAAATATGGTTTACAAAAAATAAGGTGTGAACGGTTACTTTTTATTATTGTTCTCCCTTTTGCCTTATACGAATTATTTATACAACTGCTACTGCTCTATATTTCCTCTATAGTGGTCATTAATTAGTGTCCGTCTATAAAGTCGTATTTTTAAGTTTTGGTAAACCGTTAAAACGGTTAAAAATTGATGTAAGTTACTATTAACCCCTGACTTAAGTCAGGGGTTAATGAGAATTTCTACAATTTAAATAACCGTTTTAACGGTTTTATCTGACATTATAGACAGACACTAATTAGTGTCTGTTCGTAAAGTTATAAACAATTGATTGTTAATAACTTGTATAGTTTTTTTTGGATTTATGTTGATTTATATTTTATTTTTACAAAATAAATCAAAAATACAAAATAATTAT
>Ga0265594_1002593_pt1 | contig 12744 bp, 10 predicted proteins | sample saktaG_11_FD_190147 | JGI IMG/M metagenome (GOLD analysis project Ga0265594, IMG submission 190147) | Saline water microbial communities from Sakinaw Lake, British Columbia, Canada - sak_2011_5_24_80m | ecosystem: Environmental > Aquatic > Non-marine Saline and Alkaline > Saline ... | reverse complement strand
TTAGTTTCCCCTCAAGACAAGAGATTGAGAGAGCCATAAATATTTAAAAAATCGTAGAACTTAAATAGTGAATACTTATTATTTAGGAGATTGAAGGGTTTAGGATGGAAAACAAAATATGCTCGCGGTGTAGTATGGATACGTCTGTGCTGGATATCAAATTCGACGAGAATGGTGTCTGCAATTACTGTAAACTACTTTTGTATCATATGAATTCTCAATAATCAAATGAAAATCTGTTATATCGGGTGCACCGGCCCATTCATGAAGAAGTTTACAAGTACATTTAAAAAGAAGGGTCATGAAATACACCTTATCACATGGGATAGCGGATCGTTTGAGGGTGTTGAGATACATAGACTACGCGGGAAAACCCCCAAGATAAACAAATGGCTTATTCCAGTCACAGCAATTAAAGTAAGAGAAATCATCAAAAGAATTCAACCAGACGTAATACACTCCCATTACCTTTTACCAAACACAGTATACGGTGCTTTAAGTGGATTTCACCCCCACGTTGCCTCGGCTTACGGAAGCGAGATTTACTTGCAGGCGAAAAAATACCCCTTTATTTCCATGCTACTTCGATATTCACTCGCAAGAACGGACATCGTGTTGACGACATCCGAGAGCTTCAGGCAAGACATCCTCGAACTGGGTTTCCTTAGGGATGCCGATAAAGTAATCGCCATGCCATGGGGCATTGACGTGGAATTATATTCAAGAAAGCGGGAGGGGGAAGTCTTCACATTGCGGGAAAAATACCAGGTTCAGGACAACCTCGTAATCCTTAATCCAAGGGGCATACGGAGGGAGGTGGGTGGTTACTCCCAGTCGGTACGGGCTCTATCAAAGGTCGTGGAATACATCCCTCATGCAGTACTCGTCCTGCTTAAGGGCTGCGTGAGCGATATTGGATATGAACGAGAGCTTTTCGCACTCATAGACGAGCTAGGCTTAGAGAAGAATATACGCTACATAGACAAGTTACTCTCACCCAAGGAAATGGTTGACGTGTACAATATTTCGGACGTCCTCCTCTCGATTCCTCCATCCGACCAGTTCTCAAGCTGCATACAGGAGGGTATGGCCTGCGGAGTTATTCCCATCGTAAGCAGGCTCAGGGTTTATGAGCAATACCTCAAAGACGGGAAAAACGCTTTTTTCGTTTCACGGAACAACATCGAAGAAATTGCCGAAAAAATAGTATACTGTTACGATAATCCACAAATAAAAGATGATTTTAATAGGATAAACCGTGCATTAATAGAAGAACATGAAGACTGGGATAAAAATATTGAAAAAATCGTTAAACTATATGAAGAACTGGTGAATGCATGAATAGAATATTAGTTACAGGCGGGGCGGGATACATTGGATCCCATTTAGTTCGCAATTTATTAGATGAAGGACACTCAGTGAAAATCATGGATGTCTTCAACTTTGGATTAGAGTCTGTCAAAGAAATTTCCGGTGGTGATAACTTCACTCTTCTTGTGGGGGACATACGTGATGAAAACGATATTGAGAAAGCTATTTCAGGTGTTGATGCGGTAGTACACCTTGCAGCAATTGTCGGGGATCCTGCATGTGCTGTTCAAGCAGATGTTGCAGTCTCCACAAATTATCAGGCTACTCTGAAGCTTGCCGAAGCAGCGAAAAAACAAGGAGTAGAACACTTCGTTTTTGCATCGACATGTAGTGTCTATGGCGCAAGTGACTCTGAGATACTCACAGAGGAATCCAAACTCAATCCCGTTTCCCTTTATGCCGAGACAAAAATAGATACCGAAAAAGGTTTGCAAAAGATTTCCGATAAATCCTTCCAACCAACCATCCTCCGCCTGGGGACAATATATGGCCTCTCACCAAGGATGAGATTCGACCTTGTTGTCAACTACTTAACAAAAAAGATTATGGCCGAAGGTACGGGAATGGTTTTCGGTGGCGGCCAATGGAGACCTTTCGTACATGTGCGGGATATTGCCAGAGGAATACAATTGGTGATTGAATCGCCCATTAAAAAAGTCGGGGGCAAAACGTTCAACTTGGGAATAACTAAAGAAAACTACCAGATGAAGGATCTAGTACCTATCTATAAGAAAGTCTTTCCGAACGCAGACATCCAATTAGTCGAAGAAGTGCAAGACCAGCGTTCCTACAGGATAAGCTTTGAAAAAATAGAGAAAACTCTTGGATTTAAAGGTACATCAACCATCCCTACAGGAATAAAGGAGCTTCGAAAGGCAATAGAGTCGGGTAGTTTAGGAGACCTCAATGACTCAAGATACTATAATTACTTGCCTGGTGGAAAGCACTAGAATTTCGTTATCCTGTTGTATCACGGTACTCTGGGAAAAACCCCGCCCCTCCATAAAGCAATTCTGATTTATTTTTTCCTGCAATAGCGCAATTTTTTTCGTATTGATGATAATCATAGACTTCTTTGATTGCATATAAATCTTTTGTGGTATTTGAAAAAGACTTCTTAAACCTAAATAAATTCCCGCCACCCCCACCTAAATCCATTATCTTTAATTTATGTTTTTGCGCAAATTGTATCGCCTCGTAGATGGATCGATTAAGTGAGTTTACTACGTCATACTTGGGATCCCTGGCGGATAGGAAATAATACATCTTGCCGTAACCATAAAGAAAAATGCTGCCTCCAACAATTTTGTCATCATGTTCGATTGAGATAAACAGGAAGTGGTCGCGCATCTTGCGGCAAATTTCCACAAGGGTTTCATAAGGGAAAAAATAGAATTCTGACGCTCTTTTTCGAATCATTGACTGAGTATAAAATTCTTGAAATGCCTTTAAATGTTGTTCGTCGTTTACGTGAATTCGTACATTCTCTTTTATGCTTTTCCGTATTGCTGTCCGACACCTTTTGTTGAATGTTGTATTGAATATTTTGTCAAGTTCTTGGGTTAAGTCGATGTAAACGAGCTTTGCTATGACATATTCTGATGAGGGTTTAGGCCATATGTCATTTAGGTAAGGATTGATACGTGAGAAATTTGAGATAATATTTTCTTTATTACAAATTTTTTGAAAATCAAGGTGGAATTCGAGTAGGTTTTCTTTTGTGATTTCACCGCCTTGGAGTAATCCCCCATAATACCAGGGGGATACTATGTCGAATAAAGTTCTCTGATGATTTAATTCGCCTTTAGGGTCATCTAATTCTCTTTTTAATACAGGGTAGAGTATATAGCTTTTTTTATCCCCCCACCAGTACATCACGCATTCGGTATTAAGGTGTTTCGCGAGTATAGAGAGATATTTCTGGGAAAAGAAGACATCGTTGTGTTTTGAACGTTGAAGGAGGTTCTCCCATGTGTTAATCTGACCTAGTTTGACAACTTTCATTTGGTATATCCGCCAATTTATTGTATTTAAGGTATATTAATTTTATATGAGGAATTAATAGGAGTATACGCAGATGGACTGGAAGATACCGTTATTTAAGACGTATTGGGATGAATCGGACGTGGAGGCTGTCTCCGAGGTCATCCGTAGGGGGACTTTCTGGGCGGTTGGCCCGGAGATTGTTGAATTCGAAAAGAAACTTGCAGGTTTCTTGGAGAGAAAGTATGCAGTTACGTTCAATTCGGGAACCTCAGCCTTACATGCAACGTTGCTCGCCCATGATGTTACAGGTAGCGAGATTATCGTCCCGTCATTCACTTTCATCGCTACTGCGAACTGCGTAGTGCTTGCAGGGGCAAAGCCCGTCTTCGCGGAATGCGAAAACCAGACGTTTGCTTTAGATGCGGAAGATGTCGCGGAACGAATCACAGAAAAAACCAGGGCAGTGGTACCCATCCACTACGGAGGGTGCCCGGCCCGGGACAGTAAAGCTCTACGGGAAGTCTGTGATGACCATGACATCTTGCTCATAGAGGATGCCGCCGAATCATTAGGTTCGAGGATAGGCGACATGAAGACGGGCACTCTAGGAGATTCATCGATGTTTTCGATGTGTCAGAACAAGGTGATAACAACCGGTGAGGGAGGATTCGTCGTAACAGACTCTGAGAAAATCTACAACAAGATGGAGCTTATCCGCTCCCACGGACGCGTCGAAAAAGGTCAGGATTACTTTTCAACAATCGAGGAGATGGATTACATAGAAGTAGGCTACAACTACCGTCTTCCCACGATGTCGGCGGCACTCGGCTTGAGTCAGTTAGAAAAAATTGGGGAAAATATACGAAGACGCAGAGACGTGGCTTCCAAACTCGATAAAAAACTCAGGGATATAGATGGAATCCGAATCCCATCTTTTCCCAGAGATTTCTTCCATGTCTACCAGATGTATACTATAACGCTTCCCGATGAAAAAAGCCGGGACGGACTCCAAGAACATCTTACAAGCAGGGGGGTGATGAGCCGTATTTACTTCGATCCAGTACATCTGAAAAGCTTGTACAGGAAGATGGGGGGATACAAGAGGGGGGATTTGCCAAAAACAGAGTCTATTTCAAAGCGAGTATTAACTATTCCCATTTACCCAGGAATGCTGGATGTTGAAATTGATTCAGTTTGTAGTGAAATTCACTCGTACTTCACACCAAAAAGGTGAGAGGGTCAGGATAGTGTATTTATGACTGGCATCATGAAAAAAAAGTTTATAGCTTATACGATATTGTTGTCAATGGGAACATCCATCTCAAGGTTGTTCGTATTCCTATATCGGACAATTCTAGCGCAAACATTAACTTTGGAGGAATACGGAAAAATAGCGTTACTGATAAGCATTTTCTCAAGCATCGGAGTAATCGCTCACATAGATATCGCCACTGTAATGTCAAAGTATGCTGCAGAATGGAAAGTTAAGAAGAAGGAACAATTATGCCGTCTTTACACAGGAGGTTTGATTGCCGTTATTCCAACATCCATTATAACCTCAATTGTTTTTACAGGGATACTCCACTACTACGGATTTGAATCGATTAGGCTAGCATTCCTTTTTTTACTGGCCTTCATATCATTTTCAATTTTCCGCCAGAGCAACGGATTCATCAGAGGTTTTGAGAAGATACACAGGAACGCTATTTACTCTTCTCTAATCGGATTTACACGGTTTTTTATACTGCTTATCTTGTTCTATGTGTTAGGAATAAAAACGGTTATGGCAGGTTTATATGCCTTCATATTAAGCAATATCATCCCTGCTTTTTTCACTATAAGGTACTCTTTAACCCTAATACCGAAATTTAAATTTGAGGTAAAAAAGAGTATTTTAAAGAAGATATATCACTTCTCGTTTTTCTTAGTAATCATGGATTTGGCCTATGTCAGTATCCCCCTTATTCCAAGAGTTTTGTTATCGTTTGATAGTATGGAGAATGTGGCATTATTTGACATGAGCTTGCTGATATACTCAATGTTTTTAATGGTGTTATCAAATATCCCGGCCGCTTTGATACCTCTCGTCTCGAAGAATAGTGAAAAAAAGAGTTTTCGAATTAAGTTAGCTGAATTCGGTTTGATATCAATAGTATTTTTAATTTTTTTCTATATTCTTTTCTTTTTCGGAGTCGATAAGTTTTTTATTATACTTCTCCTTGGAGAAAAATACATTCCATCATTGTTTTTTTTCCACATACTATTCCTAGCAATTCCGTTTCATGCATATTTAGTTATTGTAAGTGGTATATTGCAGGGATTAGGTAAGGCAGACGAGATGGTGAAAATAAATGTATTAGGAATCGGTGTTGCATTGATTGCATATAGAATTGGTATGGACTACAAGTTGGTTGGTTTAAGTGCCGCATACGTTGCAATAATGATTGTACTATCGTATTTTGCTCACCGAACCCTAATTAAAGTGAACAAGACTAGCAGACAACAACAGGTAATTCAATCAATTTGAATTACCTGCATGGATGAAAACGGGGATGAAAATTAGATTAAAAAACAAGTTAATGATATGCTTTATTTGTTTGATACTGGGTAGTGCTTTCCTATTTTACGCATACCCCAGGGAAGACTTAACAGTTTTTATGATTGTTCCAGAGGGGGTTTATTCTTATCAAAACTTTAAGGTCATTGCAGAAATAACCGCAAAAGAGGATCTGTATAATGTTAATGTTAGTCTAATGCTTCCTTACGATGCTTACCTCGTTAGCGGAAACACCACGATAACCATTGATAGTCTAGATAAGGGGGTCCCTAGGGAGGTGGTATGGTTTGTCTGGTTGAACAATGATACTCCGGGTATTACTTACTTTTTTTCAGTGAACATTACAAACAATCAAATAGATTACTTAAAGAAGTCTAATACAAGTTCTTTGCTTATTTCCGATGACGTATTGGATCAATTATTATGGGACAGCATTGTGCGATATGAGAGATATGTTTCATCAAACGAGGATAGTGAATACGGCTATGTTTCCGAGGCCGGTTATCCGATGTACCTTCAGTTCATAACGGACATGTACTTTGAGATGTATAGACAAACAAATGAAAGCTACTATTTATCTAAAGCAATTAGGGGTTTAGGATATATTTACGAAACAAAAAACAGCGATTGGACTTGGTGTTCAACAAATGGACGCAAGTCCCCTCTTTATTCAGGAACCTCAATCCAGCTTTTTATGAAAGCTTATGAGTTTTCAGGCAACCAGACATATCTCACGTGGGCTAATAACACAATAACTGGATTGGCAAAACTGCAGAATAATGAGAGTGGTGCATTTAATTGTGTAGACCAACGTTGTGATAGTATCATCCTAAAAACTAAAAATTACGAAAAGCCATCATGCGGTAAAACAAATGTTGCCAACGGTGATATTTATCCAGTCTTATATCTAGGTAAGTATATGCAGGTCACTGGTAGCCGCGATTACCTGGATATGGCACAAAAGGCTTACTATTCTGCAAAAAAATGTTACGACCAAAACACTGGTCAATGGCATTACAGGTGTGATACGAAAGATAAATTTAACTCACATAACGCATTTTACGCTCTCGGCATTTTTCAATGGCTCTATGAAAACAAGGAGTATATTTCCACGGTTGACCCGCAAGTGTGGGAGGATGTAAAGAAAATATCACAACAGGGTATAACTGCAATAGAACCATTCATCAATGACGACGGGACATTCGATTATGAACATGGAGCACCAGAATGTGTTGAATGTGCGGCGACTACTGTTTTTGCGTTATCTATGTACGATAAGTTATTTCAGAGCAATCATTCCGAGTTGATTACAAAGGCAAAAAAAACTATTTTGTCTAATCAGGTTGCGGGGGGAGCATATTATAAGACAGTAGGGGAAAATGTCACTGAATTTTGGTATGGAGATAATATAGGACGGTATTTAACTTCTTATTTGAACTGGATGACAGCAGATGTAAAAGATAGTTAATGACTGTATGTTAGAACCCATACACCTTCTACCCCGTTGTCATATATCTTATTGGATGCGTTGAATACATCTTTATAGAATATCCAGTGGGGTTTGTATGGGAGATACTCAGCCAATTCGTTTGCAACAATGTAATGGACATCGTAACGTTGGACCAGGTTAATGCCCTCTTCTGAATTTATATTGCTTTGGATGAGAGTTGACCAATCCGTTTCTGGATCGAATTCCGTTTCGAGAGTCCAAAAATAGTTTGTGCTTAAACTAGGCTTGATACTTAACTCACTGTCAAGGTTGTTTGAGTTAATATGGTCGAATGCAAACAATTCCATGTTAAAAAATGAATAAGGTAAAACCTGATAATTCGTAAGTGCCCTCAATTGCATTCCGACACGCCTGTCAATAGATAGCATCCCGTATTCTGGATTCTTATTTAAAAATTGAGTGACAGTGTTTGTTCCCTCCCGCATCCACTTGTTATTCTGTGTTGAGTCCTCTACTTTAGTAAGCCAGTAGATGTTCATGAAACTGGAAAACAGAATGGATGTTAATAGAAAAAAGGCTACGAGAGCGTGTGTGGATAATTTCTTCTTCGAAATCCTGTGGGATACATAGTCTAATCCGACAGCGGACATTAACGAGAAGACTGGCAGGAAAAATAGCGTAGTATATGTGCCCAATATTGAGAGGGAAGAGGTCGCCAAAAGCGAAGTCACGAAAAAAAGCTCAGGAAAGCTGTAGTCACGTCTTCTTATTTTGCTTATCCATAGTATGGCAGCAACGGGTGCGAAAATAAATGGCAACCCATTGCGTGATACATAGTCAATCATCATGTTAAATAATAATACCGGCCTGCTCAGGTTACAGGATAAAAAATCTTCATATGTCCCAGCGGTGAAAAATAAACCTTGAATATAGTTATACTGCAAGTGACAAAACAGGGATATTTTTGAGAACTGAATTGCAAATAATACTAAAAAGATAAGTGATGCGATGATATGGACATGTCTATCGATTATGTTAATCTTCTGCAAATCTCGAAGTTGAACATATATTTTTGTTATAAAGAAGGGGATAATAAAAAAACCAATTAAGTATATGAATAATCTGTGAGTTAAGGCTTCAATAAAAAATAAGAGGAGACTTAGTGCAAGGAACGTATTTTTTCTTGTTTTCTCATATTTTAATAAAAGAAACAGTAGCAGAGGCATAAGTGTAATAAAAAGATTTCTTGTTGAAGCAGACCATATTGTGAAATCCAAAAAAATTGGGGATATAACAAAAAAAAGTGAAGAAAATATTGCTATCTCAATTTTTTTATATCCAAATCTTGCGAAAATAAACATAAAAAGAATCGAAATAACACTCAGAAGAATAGAATAGATTAGTATTGTAAACTTGATGCTGATTCCAAGTACTACTGAGAGAATAGCAAGCATGTACGGTACAAATGACGGGTATGAGTAGGGGTAGAGACCGAAAAGGGAGGCGGGATGGACTATCCATTTCGCGGTTCCTTCCTTGAGTATTGATTCCGCCATCCAGTGGGTGCGGAAGCTGTCGTATCCGATTTCGTGGGGCGTGAAGGGGATTCGGATTAAAATTGTTACAAGGAGTATTGCCGCCAGGACTTTTATATCATTTTTCATCTTTTATTTCATACCAGATGTGAACTTCAAGGAAGTCTTGTGTTGAAGTGTCGATTTCATATAATTTAACAGATAAGGGTTTTTTTCGAGTTACATAAACTGTTTCCGTGAGATTGCTTGAAGCATAGAGGGAGTCATTCAAGCCGAATATGCTTACTTTTTGATGCAGGTTGATTGATTTTTCCGTACTCGTCTGGTTTTGTCTTATTTCGATGGTTAATGGTTTTTCTTCCAGCTCTTTAAGGGAGATGTTTGCGTGGTAGATTGATCCGAAGTGGGGGAGATTGAACGTGAAAGGTTGGTAACCTCCATAGGTCTTGTTGTCTATGACGAACAATAACTCGTTTTTTTCTGATAGGAATCCCTCGCCCATAACATTCAATTCGCTCAAGGTATCCTTGGATAATGAAAGGTTAATCTCCCAGTCCTTGCCCGTGGGTTCTAAAGAAAGGTCGATTCTGGTGCGCTCACCGGGAAGCAGTTTGATTGCGTGAGTTGTGTTTACAAGAAATGAATCAACTTCAATGATGTATGTCGTCTCCTCCTGCTTGTGGTTTTGTAGGTAGTAGGTTACATTGTAAGAGTTGTTCACGATGATTTTATCGGGGATTGCCTCCTCCTGCAGTAGGTATAATTCGCTGAATTGTTCGTCTTTCGCGATTTTGTATCTGAGAGACAGGTTGATGCCGAGAACCAGGATTCCGCCGATGAGGCATGCAATAATGATTGAACGAGACAGGTCTTCATTATCCATGAGAGAATAATTTATTTGATTTTATATAGAAAACTGATCTGCTGGATGGATTCGATATCTGTTTCAGTATCAACTGTGACTTTCTTTTTTGCTGGAGCATATTGTATTAATTTCACGGTGAAGTCGTTTGTTTCGGATATGTATTGCCGAGTGGTTGTAGAGACTTTAACTCGTAATTTATTCCCTTCAACGCCTAACTGGATTTTATTCTCACTTACTGTTTTATCGAATACGTTCTCAACTTCCGACGTAAACTCTTTTTGAAATGGTTTTTCCCGCAACTCATCCAGAGTGATATTCATGTGGTATATCTCGCCAAAATGAGTCAGCGATGAGGAGATGGGTAGGTGGTAATTCTCTTCGAGAATTGTTGGAAGACCCTCTTTACGAACGAGCACATCAAAATCCCTTTTCTCGGCAAGCCAGGAGTTCTCTGTTATATCGAACACGTTCTCCGACTCCCCTACGTATGTTGAATTAAGAATCCATTTGTCTTGTTCTCGGGGGGTGACTTCAAGCCGGATATTCTTGATTTCTTTTGGATTAAGAGTTATTTCACCTGTTTTGTTGATGAGAGTTGAGCGTACGAGATATTTGTAGGTGAAAGGCTTCCGATCAGGTGAGTAGATGGAAAAAATTATCGAGTAGGTTTCATTTATTATGAGCTTATGTACGGGCGTGGTGTTTAAGTCAAGGCCTTCTTTTAAGCCCAGAAGCGGGTCCGGCAGATCTGATTCGGCATTGAAGTATAATACGGCATCCCCTTTCTCATCCTTGAACATTAGGATGAATGCCGAACAGACGAGGACGAGGACGGTTAGTCCGGTAAAGATTTTTATTTTATTGTCCATGGATAACACCAGCTTGAATTTGCCGTAGTAATATCATGTTGTCATTTAATAAATAGAATGGATTTCCTATCACTTAAGATGATTGCAGGTTTCATGTACCTCGTAGGGGTTTTATTGCTTACAACCGGGGTTGGAGGTTCTTTTATTGCGAGTAAAAAGCAGATTTTATCTCGCATTAGCCTGGCATTTCCCTTAGGATTTTGTATTATTTCGCTGTCTGGAATTATCGCAAAACTGGTTGGAATACACATTTTCCTAATTCAATTGCTCATTGTTTCGACCTCACTCATAATTTTTATTAAAAAAGGACATTATGCGAGATTTCGTCGCTCTTTCGCTAGTAACAAGATGATTTTCGCCGTCGTTTCCCTCTACATGCTCGCCTGCATCTTCTTCCTTTTCCAGATGCCTGCGTGGGCGTCTGGCGATATGGAGATGCACGCATTGCGATTAAGATTGTTCCTGGATGACGGGGACATGCCGGTTTCGGTATACCCCTTTGGCTCATACTGGGAGTATTATCCTAAGGCGTTTTACTTTTACTGTTATTTCTGGCTTAACTTGCTGCCTATTTCATTGATTGATGTCTTGAAAGTCGTCCCTGTTGCGATCACGGGCTTCACATCGCTTTGTATTTATGGACTTACCCGTCAGTTTACGGATAAGAACACTGCAGTATATGCTCTCGTCTTCGCCACATTCCTTTTCGCCCCCCATTACGCATACCTTATTTGGGGAGGGTATCCCGCGGCCGCGGGAGAGCTTATACTGATGTCTTTTTTTCTGTCTTTGTTTGTTGACAGAAGGTTAAGTGGATTTTTCATTGTCGCGTTAGTGATGACTCACACGTCTTATGTAGTCTACGCGGCTATTATACTCGGATGCTGGCTTTTTCTACGAGAGCTAGTTCTTGGAAGAAACAAGCGCCTTTTATTCGCTGCTACGGCAATCATGTTTTTTTCAGTAATTGTAATCGTCTTTGTTTCAGGCTCGCTTCACTCGCCGGTGTTTGTTGAGTCGATTTTAAGTGACCATTTTCAGACTTTAAAATACGCTTTACTTTGGATTCCGGGAGTGGTAGCCTTCCCGAGTATTTGGAAGACTGTTAAACATAGAAGGCGTGGGGATTTGTTTTTCCTATGTTGGGTTGTCGTCATCCTCGGTTTTGCATTGGCAGTGGATACCGGATTAATTGATTTCTCCTTGATTGCAGTGGATAGGATCTTAATCACAGCTTACATTCCATTGAGCGTATTCGCGGGAATGACAGTCAGTGGATTAAAAGGGGGAAGGTACGCGCTCATATTGCTAGCTTCAATTGGCTTAATCGTGTTTTCCGGAGTGTTTTTATGGTATATCCATAATTGGGCGTTGCCGGAGCCCGATTTTGAAGCCATCATGTGGCTTAAGAATCAAGGTTTTGAGAATACCGCTGTCTTTAATATGGATTCGACGGGACGGTGGATTTACCCTTTGACAGGGTTACCCGTGTCAGTTACTAAGGAGAGTTACAGAAGACCATGGTGGTATGGCATACGAGGTGAAATAGCTAAAGGACCCATGAGAGCTACGACAATAAGATATATGGATGAGATGAAAGATTCATACAGTCATGTGCTCATTTACCTTTCTAATATGAGCACGACACGACCCGGGTTTCAAGCCCCGTTTCTACGCAACAATGAAGGGTATTCAACCCTAACGACCGAGGATTTCAGTAGTGAATACTATCGGGTTTTGTATGCCCAAGACGGCGCCTACGTTTTCGAGTTTATTGGGAATTCAACGTAATTTACTATGTCTTTTTCCATGAGTTACTGTTTGGAGTGGGATTTTCCGCAGGATGTGAGAATGGTGTTTCACAGGTTAGACATCTTTCCAGCGGAGAAGTGTCTAATTTGGATTCAAATGTTTCTAATATGGAGTTTATTTTTGGATCGGCAGAGGTAGTCACCGTGTTGACGAAGTATTTGAAGGCTGCGAACTAGGGGAGCGCCTTGATTGTTTCGGCTACATATTTGATTTCCTTGGATGTTAGATTAACCGATGATGGTAGATTGATTCCTTTTTTGGAAAGCTCTTCTGCTATTTTGATTGTCTCTCCTTTGTCG
>Ga0265594_1002592_pt1 | contig 12745 bp, 19 predicted proteins | sample saktaG_11_FD_190147 | JGI IMG/M metagenome (GOLD analysis project Ga0265594, IMG submission 190147) | Saline water microbial communities from Sakinaw Lake, British Columbia, Canada - sak_2011_5_24_80m | ecosystem: Environmental > Aquatic > Non-marine Saline and Alkaline > Saline ... | reverse complement strand
AATGTGGGGAAGTCGACTTTGATTAATTTTTTGGCACCTGGTGCTGGGGTGAAGGTGTCGTCGGTGTCCGGGACTACTAAGAAGACTCAGTGGGTTCGGTCTGGCAGGCTGAGGATTATGGATTCGCCGGGGGTTATTCCGTTTGGTGATGGTAGGATTCGGGCGGGGATGGCTGTGGCTAAGGACCCGCATAAGATAAAGAATCCTGAAAAGGTCGCCTTTTTTCTTTTGGGTGGGGGGAGTAGAGTTGTTGAGTCTATTAAGAAATTTTATAAGGTTAGGGGGGATGCTGTTGATGTGATTTTTGAAGCGATTGGTAGAAAGTGTGGTTATTTAGTGAAGGGTGGGGAGGTTGACGAGAATAGGACGGCGATTAGGATTATTGAGGATTGGCAGAAGGGGAAGATTGGGTTGAGATAATTATTTTTTTGATTTCTTTTTCTTTGGGTAGATAATTAGGATAACTACTATAACTATAGCAACAATAATTCCTGTAGTCCATAAGTATGTTTTTGATGAAGGTGTTGTTGCTGTGTTGTTGTATTCTATTGCTGTGTTTTCTTTTGTTTTTTCTTCTATTATTGATTGTTCGGTGATTAGTTCATTTATTGATTTGATTGTTATATTGGCTTTGTTGTTTGTGATTGAGTTTAGTTTTACAAAGATGTCGTAATAATTGTCATCTGTTACTTCGAATTTTCTTTCGTCGCCTATTGATAGCGTCGCTGTTTGTGGGTCGGATGCGATTTCGATTGTTGCTGTCGTAGCTGTTATTCCGGTTACTCCGACGTGGTGATCTTGTGAATTTATTTGTATTTTAAATCTTTGTTTTACTGATATTTCTCTTGTAAATGAATTTTGGAATTGTTCGTTGGTTACTGCATGTGTTCCTGCTGTCCAGAATGTTGTGCTGTCTCCGCTACTTGATGATGAGCTTCCTCCTCCGTCGGTGACTACATATGTTGCTGTGGCTGATGCGGAGTTGCCTGCGTAGTCTGTTACTATGCAAGTGTATGTCTGGGTTCCTGATAGTGATGCTGTGTTTGGTGTTGATGTAGCTGTTCTTGTGCTTACTCCTGAAGTTGCATCTGTTCCAGAGCAGGTGCATGTTGTTGGTTCTCCATTTCTGAGGTCTCTTGGTATACATGATGCTGACGCTGTTGGGTTTGTTGTGTCGATGATTAATGTCCGGTTTGTGTTTGTCCAATCGCTGTTGCTTGCGCTATCGTTGCAATAGATTGCCCATTTGTATGTTCCATCCGAGAGTCCTGTTATGCTAATGTTTGAGAAAGTGTTATTGACTGGTGATGAGTTTGTGTTATTTGCTGTCCATGTCCCGCTCCAGTTTCCCCACAGTTGTATTGTGTCTGGTGAGCTGTCGGCGTCGGTGCATTTTAATCCGAATGTTACGTTCGGGCTTGAGCTGTTGTAGGCATTGATTGGGATTGTGCCGAATGTTGCCGTTGTTGCCGTTGTGTCGTTTATTTCTACTGTGATGTTTGAGGCATATGAGCCTGTGATGTTTGTTGTGCTTACTGAAATGTTGTAGCTTCCTGGTGTTGATGCGGTTGCGTTGAACCAGAAGAGCATTGTTTCGCTTCCATTGATTATGTATCCTGTTGTGTTTGTCCAGCTTAATGTGTTGCTCGCGTTTGTGAATAGCGATGCTGTTGCGTTTGAGCCGTTTGTTCCTGCTGTGAATGTGAAGGTGGATGGGAGTGTGATGTTTACCGATGTGATATTTGCTGTTTGTTCTGCGTTTGTGTTGTTTATGGAGATATTGAATGTTGTTTGTATTGTTTCGTTGGTGCTGTAGGATGTCGGGGTGATTGTGTGGGCGGCGATTGCTATTGATACTAGTAGAATTATTGTTGATGCAAGTAATAAAAATTTTGTTCTCATTTTCCTCTTGACTGTTTATTGTTTTATTGTTTATAAGTCTTTGTTGTTGCTAAAACTTTATAAGGATAATTTATTAAGATAGATTGCCCCTCATAGTTCAATGGTAGAACACGTGGCTGTAGAAGTGCGCTTGACGTCGTGCTAGAGTACGAAGAATGAAAGCGTTTTAGTCCGTATCGTGGCTGCAGAGCCCGCGATGTCCCAGTTCGATTCTGGGTGGGGGGATTTTTGATATGAAAAAAAATATTTGGAAGAATATAGAAATTATTAGTACTATAATTTTGGCTATTCTTACTTTTGTTTTAATTTGTGTTACTATTCAATCTATAAAAGCAACAAATAGAGTTGTGGATTTGTCTGAAAAAGAGGATTTTAGAGAAGAAATAAATCTTGGTGCAAATCTTATAAATGAATTAGATGATAATTATGTGTTTATTGGTCAACATATATCTTTCTTGGAAAATATGGGGGGAAATGAAGAAATTCTCAGTAATGGTTTGCGGGATTTTTCTTATATGCAAACAATAGAAAAAGTAGACTTCGTAAGTGTAGGTTTAAGAGTAAGATTAATGAAATATCACGATAGAATTAGGCATGCGGGGGATGTTATGGAAGCGATTATTCACAATAATCAAAATAAAGAGTATAAATCGCAAGATGTGGAAAAACTTAAGCAGGTGTTTGATTTGCTTTTAGATGAAAATGATTCTTCGTCTGTATCCTCTATAAGAAGAGATTTGTTTGGTTATATAAATAATTTATCTATTAGTTATGTTGAGACATATGGTTCTTGGGATGATTAATCTCTTTTGATTTGGTCGCTCATGAAAAAGACTTTGTTTGATTCGACTTCGTGGATTTTGTCGGCTTGTTCGAAGACTACTGTTGCTTCTGGGAGAGAGAATTTACCGACGACGCCGACTTTTGAGTAGACTATATAAGAGAATAATCTTTCTTCGCCGGTGTTGAGGTCGCCGATGTTCCAGTGGATTCGTCGGCTTGCTGCGTCGATTTTGTCTGGTTTGTTTAATCCGAATTTGTTGTAGATTTTTACGATTGCTGGGACTTTGTCGATGAGGGTTACGTTTTCGACGTTCTTTTTTGCTTTTAATGAAAGTGTTATTTTGAGTGCGAATTCGTCGTGTTTTGTTCGGACGTGGTGGACGGATTTTTTGATTTCGACTTTTGTTTCTGTGAAACGTTTGAATCCGATTAGTGCCAGGATTATGACGAGGATTATTAAGAATGGGAGGACGTAGTTTGTTTTGGCTTTGATGACGAATGCTTCTGTTGGGGTTAGCCTTTGTTTTGTCCAGGTGTAATCTATTGTGAATCCTTTTCTTTCTATGGTGTCGGGTTCTATATTGAAGGTTGTGAAGAGTCGAGAGAAGATGTTTTTTGAGATTTTGATTTGGACGTTTTCGAGGACGTTGCCGGTGTTAATTTTTGCGATGGTTTGTGTTTGAATTAGTAGTCCTGATTTGTCGTCGGTTGTTGTTATCCCTTTTTTTTCTCCGAGGTAGAGATTGCCTTCTATTTTTTTATTGCCGTCTTTTGTTTTGAAGATTGATTCGATGATATAGACGCCGGCTTTTGTTTTTTTGAGTTTATCTTCGGTGATGTTTGCTGTGAATTCGAGTTTTTGATTTGGGTTTAGGTCGAATGTTGCTTCAGTGTCGAAGAGGATTGATGAGAATTTTGCTGATAGGTTTTTGAGGGTTGTTGATTCGAGGTTTTTGACGTAGAATTTTATTTCGTTTGATGTTGGGTCGATTGTGTCTGAGCTGATTTCGATTGTGTCTTCGAGATTTAGGATTTTTGATAGGAATTTTTCGTTGGTTTTGTTGAAGCCTCGGTGGTTCAGGGTGTATGTGAATGTGTAGTATCCTTCGACGTCGAGGTTTTCTGTTGGTGAGATTGTGAATGTTTTTTTGAATGGGTCGGTTGATATTGTGAATGTTTCTGATGGTTTTATTGAGACGTCGGCGAGAGAGTAGAGGTTGTATATTCCTGGTGTTGCATTTGTGATTGTTAGTGTTAGGTCGATTGATGAGTCGATTTCTGGGATGAGGATGTTTGAGTTGTATTCGGCTGAGATGTCTATTGCTGACGCGACATTGAGGAACAGAAGCATTGCTATTAATAATGATAGTTTCATAGAATGGAAAGTTTTGATTATTTTATAAGCATTATTGTGATGGAGTTATTTGGCTGGGATTCTTAGGAATGCTTTTATGTCTTTTATTATGTCTTTTAAGTCGTCTTCGAGGTCGCCTTCGTATTCATCTACTGTTTCTCGGATGATGTATCTTTCGTATACTCCGCGGAGGAATTTCCAGAATGGTTTGTCTTCCCATCTTTTTTCGTAGTCCTTGATGATGTTTGCTTTGAATTCTATTTCTACTTCGCCTTTGTTTGTGTTGACCTTTTTGCCGTCGATTTCTACTTCGGCGTCTTTCATCCCGAGGATGTGCCAATTCATTTCGATTTGGAATTTGAAGTAATCTGTGACTTTTTTGTTTGCTTCCCATTTTATTATTATTTCTTTGCCGTTGGATGAGAGTTTTTCGTTATAGAGATCTTCTTTGATTTTGTAGCCGGCGTCTTTTAAATCTGAGAATGCGAGGTTGTACACGTCGGTGTATTTCCAGTGTCCGGTTTGTTTGAGTTTTTCTTTGTAGACTTCTTTTTTTTGTGCCATCTTGTTATATAGAATTAGATTATATAAAGATTATCTTTTGTTGTAGCAGGTGTCGCAGAGCCATTGGGCTTCGTCTTGGTAAAGGATTTCGTATTCGCCGCATTCTTCGCAGATTCCTTGTTTTCGTGGGGCGGTGATGTTACTTCGGTTTAGCTTTTCGGTTTCTTCTTTTATTTTTAATGTTTCGGCGATTGATTCGAATAGTCCTGGGTCGATTTTGAGGATGTCTTTGGTTGTTAGGAACCCAATTATTTTTCCTCGTTCGACAACTGGGAGTCTTCGGATTTTTTTCTTTTTGAATTTTTTTAGAGCGTCGGTTATGTCGGCTGATGGTTTGATTGTGTGGACTTTTCGTTTCATTAGGGCTTTTGCTGGGATTGTCTTGAGGTCTTTTTTTGATTTTTTGACTATTGCCCAGATGATGTCTTTTTCTGTTAGAATTCCTTTGAGTTTGTCGCCGTCTTTGATGATTAGGCTTCCGACTCTTTTTTTGACCATGGTTTTGGCGCATTGTCTTAGGTCTGTGTCTGGGGCGACGTGGATGAAGTTTCGTGTCATGAGGTCGCCGACTTTTATTCCTGTGTCCATAGTTATTTTAGGTGTAGATTGTTTATATAGTTTGGTTAGTATTTTGGGATGACACTGGAGTATAATAATTTTTATAAAGGGGATTTTGATATTAGGGGGATGTTAAGGTTAACGGAGATAGCTGATAGTGAATTGTTGACTCAGGAGGAAAGAACAGCTGTAGAAAAGGTCTATAATTTTTTGAAAGCTAAGCCCTCAACGATAGTTGGAGTTTCTGAATGTCTTAGTGATGGGTTTATGACTTCTCCATTGCCCCAGATTCATGCAACTTATATCCAGTATGCGGTGGATGTTCTTAAGAAGAATAATTTGATTAAATCGGATTCGTTTGAGATTTATTCTGTAAAAGGATAACTGGAGTATAATAATTCTTATAAAGAACTTGTAATATTTTTTGGTATGGTAGAGAGTGTTGTGCCGGGCGAGGGTAGTCGGATTTTGGGGAGAGATGCGCAGAGGAATAATATTTTGGCGGCGCGGGTCGTTGCCGAGACAGTGAAGACGACTTTGGGTCCGAAAGGGATGGATAAGATGTTGGTTGACCGGGCTGGGAATATTATTGTGACGAATGATGGGGTGACGATTTTGGATGAGATGGATATTGAGCATCCGGCGGCGAAGATGGTTGTGGAGATTGCGAAGACTCAGGACGATGAGGTTGGGGATGGGACGACGACTGCTGTGATGTTGGCTGGGAAGTTTTTGGAGAATGCGGAGAAGTTGTTGGATATGAAGATTCATCCGACGGTTATTACTCGGGGTTATCGATGGGCGGAGGAAAAGGCGCAGGAGATTTTGAAGGATTTGGCGTTTGAGATTAGTTCGAAGGATGATTTGGTTAAGGTTGCGCAGACGGCGATGACGGGGAAAGGTGTTGAATATTTGAGGGAGAAGTTTGCGGAGATTGTTGTTGAGGCGGTTGATATTGTTGCTAGTGGTAAGAATATAGATTTGGGTAATATTAAGGTTGAGAAGCGGAAGGGTGGGGCGATTGAGGATTCGGAGTTGATTCGTGGGATTGTTTTGGATAAGGAGAGGGTTTCGCTTGATATGCCGTTGCGTGTTGATGGGGCTAAGATTGCTTTGATTGAGGAGGCGTTGGAGGTTAAGGGTCCTGAGATGGAGGCGAAGATTGCGGTGTCGTCGCCTGAGCAGTTGCAGAGTTTTTTGAATAAAGAGGATGCTATTTTGAAGGAGAAGGTGGAGATGGTTAAGGCTTCGGGGGCTAATGTTGTTTTTGTGCAGAAGGGAGTTGATGAGTTGGTGCAGTATTATTTGGCGAAGGCTGGGGTTTATGTTTGTCGTAGGGTTGCGAAGTCGGATATGCAGAGTTTGGCGAAGGCGACTGGGGGGAGGATTGTTTCGAAGTTGAGTGAGATGAGTGGGGATGATTTGGGTTTTGCTGAGTATGTTGAGGAGAGGAAGAGCGGGGATGATGGTATGACTTATGTTATGGGTTGTAAGAATCCGAAGGCTATTACTATTTTAGTTAGAGGGGGGACGGAGCATATTGTTGATGAGGTTGAGAGGGCGGTTCGTGATGCGTTGGGGGATGTTGCGGCAGTTGTTAAGGACGGGAAGGTTGTTGCTGGGGGTGGGGCGGTTGAGATTGAATTGGCGAAGAGGGTTAGGGAATTTGCTTCGGGGTTGGCTGGGCGTGAGAGGTTGGCGGTTGAAGAGTTTGCTTCGGCCTTGGAGTTTGTGCCGACGACTTTGGCGGAGAATGCGGGGATGGACCCGATTGATGTTTTGACGGAGTTGAGGGCGATGCATGATGCGGGGAATAAGGATTATGGTTTGAATTTGTTTAATGGGAGTATTGAGGATAATATGGAGAATGGGATTGTTGAGCCGTTGAAGGTTAAGACTCAGGCGATTGCTTCGGCTTCGGAAGTGGCTATAATGATTTTGAGGATTGATGATGTGATTGCGGCGCGGAAGGGTTCTGGGAATTCTGGGAAGCTTGGGAATATGGGGGGGTATGAGTAGGGAAGTGGATTTTTGGATTGATTGATTTTTTGGGGCAGGGGGAATATAGCACACGGATTCTCACGGATACTTAGGTAAGTTTTTATAAGTTAAATTGTTTTGTTGGGTGATAGGTTTATTGAGATTGGGTTGTTTTGGTGCTGGAACAAGTACGGGCAAAACATGGATGGAACGAATGAAGCCTGACTGGATGAATAAAAAGAAGAAAAAGAAAAAGAAGAAATGAGGTTGGCGTTGATGGATTTGTAGTTGGGTGAGATTAAGTAGATTGTTATTTATGATCTATTGCGTAGGTTTGTTAGTTCCCCAATGATTTCTGAAACTATCCAAATTAGTATACCTGCGAAAAGAAGTGCAGCCAAGAGGCCTATTGAGCTAATGCTGTTGTTTTTGGAGTTATAGAATATATTAATAAAATCTGAAGAAATAAAAGTTAGGAAACTTGTAAGGGCAATTACTACGCTTGTTAATGCTAAGATTTTGTTGAATTCTCCCTGTCTTTCTTGAGTTCTTCGCATATCTCTTCTGTCAATATATTCGTATCCTTTAGAGGTTATTTCATAAAATGGAAGCATATCATAGATATGTTTTGCGGGGAGCTTATCCGATTCTCTCATTTTCTTAATCAAAGATTCTTTTTCAACTTCTTGTCGTTTTAAAATATTATGGATTGTATCTTGGGGGATTTTTAAAGCTTCACTGATATGGGCTGTTGACATAGGGCCTTTCATTTCTAATAATCTCAGGATTCTTTCAAAGGAGTTCATTCTTAATTTGGTCATGTATGGTTAAGTTAATCTACTATTATAATAATTATTGTGATAGAGTTACATGAGCCGAAGGCGATAAGTTGCCAGAGGAGGTGATGGGTTGGTGAGACGAAATTGATTACGCGGCATGGGAAGATTTTTTCTAGGAATGGGAAGGCGATTGAGGTTTAGGGCGGGGTATGCGGAATACGAGAATCGAACTCGTGTCTCAACGTTGGCAACGTTACGTTCTACCACTAAACCAATTCCGCATGTGGTTTTATAGATTGATTGTTTAAAAAATTATGGGGCATAGGCTTTTAAACAAGAGATAACTTTTAATTATGAATATTGGAGATTTCTCTGGTATAATTAGTGAAAGGAGTAAAATAATATGGAAAGAAGATTCGACAACAGAAGAAACAATTCGGGCGGAAGAAGTAACTTTGGCGGGAGAGGGAATTTCGATGGGAGACCGCAACAGAAGCATAAGGCGATATGTTCGGCGTGTAAGAAAGAATGCGAAGTGCCGTTCAAGCCGACTGAAGGAAGAGAAGTTTTTTGTCACGAGTGTTTTAAGAAAAGAGCAGCATAAGTTTAGCCTTAAATTTATTTTTATTTTTAGATATTTTTTATCTTCTTGGGCGATTGAAGCTTCTGTTTCTTTGTGATCTATTTGAGCTTGTTCGTCCGCTTCGGCTTCCTCTGAATCCGTTTTGGGTGTTTTGTGGCTCACCTCTTCGTGGTCTGCTTCTTGGTGATTCGCTTCTATTTGATATACCTCTACCTGGTCTTCCCCTGTCGTCGAATCGTCCTCGATTGGAGCCTCTTGGCGATCTGAAGTCTGTTTCAATTCCTACTCTTTCGATTCTTGGGAGTTCTTTTCTTTCGATTTTTAGGGATTTGTTTCGTGTGATTGTGCTGAAGTTGTCGTAGTCTCGGCTTGCTAGGATGCTGATTGCGATTCCTTCTTTTCCAGCTCTTGCTGTTCGGCCGATTCTATGGATGTAGTCGTCGCTGGATGAGGGGAGGTCGTAGTTATAGACGTGGCTTACTCCTGGGATGTCTAGTCCTCTTGCTGCGACATCTGTGCAAATTAGGACTTGAGTGGTTGCGTTGTTGAAATTTTTCATTATTCTTGATCTTCGGTTTTGTGTTAGACCACCATGGATTGCTACTGCGTTGATTTTGTTTTTCTTTAGGTTTTTTTCGACGAAGTCGACGTTTCTTCGGGTGTTGCAGAAGACCATGACGAGGTTTGATTTTTCGTCTTTTAGTAGGTGGACCAGTAATGAGAATTTTAGGTTATTTGGTGTGTCGTAGTAGATTTGTTTTAGCTTTGTTGGGTCGACGTATGATTCGACTTCGACTTCGACTGCGTTTCGTGTGTGTTTTCTGGCGAGGTGGTCTATACTTGCGGAGATTGTTGCTGAGAAGAGCATTGTTTGTCGGTCTTTTGGGCATTCGTCTATAATTCTTTCGACGTCTCTGCTGAAACCCATATCGAACATTCGGTCGACTTCGTCGAGGACTAGGAATTTTACTTTATTTAGTCTTAATGTTTTTCTGTTTATGTGGTCTTGGATTCTGCCTGGTGTTCCGACGAGGATGTCTGTGTCGTGGAGTTTTCTTATTTGTTCGTTGATGCTGACTCCTCCGTAGACTGGTAGGATGTTTAGTCTTTTGTTTTTGCTGAATTGTTTGATTGATTCTGCGACTTGTATTGCGAGTTCTCGCGTTGGGGTCATGATTAGTGCTTGGACGTTTCCGTTTGGTTTTAGTTTTTCGATTATTGGAGATGCGAAGGCGAGTGTTTTTCCGCTTCCCGTCGCTGATCCTCCGATTATGTCTTTCCCTGCCATTGCTAGAGGGATTGCTTTCTCTTGAATTTCTGTCGGCTTTTCGAACTTCAATTCATTTAGCACTTTTAGTATGTCTTGGCTTAAACCAAGTTTTTTGAAACTTTCCATTTTATACATTCAAGAATTAATCTTGAGTCACAAGCCTTTAGAATCACGGGTGTGCTCAAAGACTTAAACAATATTTTATCTTGTATATAATTAGGTAGGATTTTGGTTTTTAAAGTTATGGGGTTGGGGAAAGGTTTATTAATTTGTATTGGGTTGGACGTTGAAGAGGATGAGAGTTGCTATTAATGGTTTTGGTCGGATTGGTCGTGCTGTGTTTAGGCGGGCGTTGGAGAAAGGTGTGAATGTCGTCGCTGTGAATGATTTGGCGAGTACGGAGGATTTGGCTTATTTATTGAAGTACGATTCTGTTTATGGTAGGTATGACAAGAAGGTCGAGGCTGGTGATGGGTTTATTAAAGTTGGTGGGCGGAAAATTGTTGTGACTTCTAAAGATAATCCTGCGGATTTGCCGTGGAGTGAGTTGGGGGTTGATGTTGTTGTCGAGTCTACTGGGTTTTTTGCGAGTAAGGATGGGGCTTCGAAGCATTTGCTTGCTGGAGCGAAGAAGGTTTTGATTACGGCTTCGGCGAAGGATGTTGATTATACGGTTGTGTTGGGAGTTAATGAGCGAGGGTTGAAGAAGTCGCATAAGATTGTTTCGATGGCTTCGTGTACGACGAATTGTATTGCTCCGGTTGTTAAGGTTTTGGATGATGCGTTTGGTTTGAAGAAGGGGTTTATGACGACGGTGCATGCGTATACTGGGGACCAGGGTCTTGTTGATGGTGCGCATAAGAAATTTCGGCGGGGGCGAGCGGCTGGTGTGAATTTGGTTCCGACTACTTCGGGGGCGACTGTTGCGACTGAGGTTGTAATTCCTAAATTGAAGGGTAAGATTGATGGGATGGCGATTCGGGCTCCGGTTGCTTGTGGTAGTATTGTTGATTTTGTTTGTACTTTGAATAAATCGGTTAGTGTTAATGAGGTTAATCGGGCGATGAAGAAGGCTTCTGGGAAGATGAAGGGGGTTTTAGATTATAGCGAGGACGAGTTGGTTTCTTCTGATGTTATTGGGAATTCTGCTTCTTCGATTTTTGATTCTAAGTTGACGAAGGTTAATGGGAATTTAGTTAAGGTTCTTTCTTGGTATGATAATGAATGGGGATATAGTTGCAGAATGGTCGACTTAATCGAGAGGTTGTAGTGATGAATTTTAAATCAAATAAGTGGAAAGTTGTTGCAGGTGTTTTGGCGATAGTGTTATGGATTTTGTTTAGTAGATATTTTAATAGTTTAGTAAGGTGTGAGTGTGTTAGTGTGTCTTATTATGATCAATATTATTTAGTGGGCATTGGATGTGATTGTTATCGTACTTCGTTTTTTGAGATGGTATGTAGTAATATTTTAAATATTTTAATTCCTTTTTTTATTCTGTATGTCATTTGGAGTTTGTTTGAAAAAAAGAAAAAGAGTGGGAGAAGACAGGATGTATGATTTGATAATTGTTGGTGCGGGGCCGGCGGGGATGACTGCTGTGATTTATGCGGCGCGGCGGAAGATTAAGTTTTTGATTTTGAGTATGGATGTTGGGGGGCAGATGAGTTGGAGTTCGGAGGTTGAAAATTATCCGGGGGTTGATAGTTCGTTGACGGGATTAGAGTTGGTTGGGCATTTCAGGGAGAATTTGGATAAGTATAAAGTTAAGATTAAGTTGGAGGAAATTTTGTCGATTAGGAAGAATGGCGTCAGGTTTGTTGTTAAAACCAATAGAGGAATTTATGAGGCGAGGGCCGTGATTGTTGCGACGGGGAAAAAGCCGAGGAAGTTGGGTGTGCCGGGCGAGGAGAAGTTTTTGGGTCGAGGTGTGAATTATTGTGCGACTTGCGATGCGCCGTTGTATAAAGGGAAGACTGTCGCTGTCGTTGGTGGGGGGAATTCTGGGATGGAGTCGGCTTTGTTTTTGGCGAAGTATGCTCGGCGAGTTTATTTGTTGGAGTCGATGATGAATCTAAATGGAGATGCTTATTTGAAGGATAGGGTTTTGGCGGAGAAGAAGATTAGTGTGGTTACTGGGGCGAAGGTTTCGGAGATAGTTGGCGATAAGGTTGTTAGCGGGTTGAAGTATAATGGTAAGTTATTGAAGGTTGGTGGGGTTTTTGTTGAGGTTGGGTTGATTACTGAGGCAGGGTTTACTGATGTTAAGAAGAATAAGTGGGGGGAGATAAAGTTGTTTCGGGGGACGAGGACGCATTGTGAGAATTTGACGTCGGTGCCTGGGATTTTTGCGGCTGGGGATTGCACGGATGTTGTGGCTAAGCAGATTGTTGTTGCGGCTGGCGAGGGGGCTAAGGCGGCGATGGCGGCGATGGATTATGTCTTGAAGGGGTAGTTATTATCATATAAATATTTATTAATAGAATTTGGTTGTTTTTATTTAAGCAGGAGAGAACCCGTCTTCATCCTTTCGCCTCTTGCTTTAGATTGGTTGAAGCAAACAACATTGAAGTTGTTTGAGGGACTCCTATTTCCCGAAAGAATAGGTGGTGAGCCCGACTCTATGGCTGGGCTACTCTCCTGCTTATTAAGAAATTTTATATAGTTTGATTTTGTTTGTTTGTTGAGGTAATATGAGAACTTTAGATGGTTTTAATTTTAGAGGAAAGGTGGTTTTGGTTCGGGCTGATTTGAATTGTGATGTTCGTGCGGAAGATTTAAATAAGATTGGGAATTGAGTGTTTAAGGTAACAGGGATTGCCTTAAGTCTTTGACATCCCGCTATGTATCCCCATCGTGTCTAACGTTGGGGTTTAATATTATGAAGAGGATTTGTATTTATATTGATGGTGCTAATTTTTATGGAGGATTAACTTCTATAAATCCAAGTTATAGTGATTTGAATTTTGATT
>Ga0265594_1002591_pt1 | contig 12746 bp, 3 predicted proteins | sample saktaG_11_FD_190147 | JGI IMG/M metagenome (GOLD analysis project Ga0265594, IMG submission 190147) | Saline water microbial communities from Sakinaw Lake, British Columbia, Canada - sak_2011_5_24_80m | ecosystem: Environmental > Aquatic > Non-marine Saline and Alkaline > Saline ... | reverse complement strand
GTGTGATTAGGGAATATATAGAGAAACAATCGCAAGAAGACAGCGGACAAGCGAAGCTTGTACTCTGACATTTAATGCTACGGGCGTGAGCCCGTAGTTTTTTACTCTCAAAACAAACAATTTCGCGCTCTCTACGGTATTTTTTCACTTCCGCAATAAGGAAATTAACACCCTTACATAGTTGCATAAATGCAGAAAATCGTCCGGCCCCCCAACTGGACGCCCTTTTTTGTATCATGCAAGCACGGCACTATTTGCCTTGCGCTCCTCCAGCACGCCTTGCGAGGTCTTAACCCACTGACCGTTCTGCTTCTCCGATTTTCCAAAGAAGTAATCCAGCAAGTCGCCGGCCTCCGGTTTATTCAGTGCGTTCGGATTCATGAATGAGATGATGAGAAGAAATTTCGAAGCGTCTCACATATATGAAAATCCGAATTCATACCTGCAAAAAAAATAAACTTAGGACAGATCAATACTGGACAGAGTAAGTCTATATGGCAGAATAAAGAGGAACCGATCACCTTATAGTCCGCTTATACCTCAGTTATAGTTACGATACAGATAAGAACTGGCTACCCATTTGCAAAAATTGTCCAAAATGACAATCGGAGAGAATCGACAGATTGATTAGATGGAGGATTTTTTTCGTATCATCGAAGTGGGTGGACATCCTTTTTCTGAAGTACTATTATCTTTCCTCGATTTTCCGAAACAGCATAAAGTGGGACTATTTAATGATGATCTAAGTCGTGAGAAATTTTTAGCGTACAAATTGATGATGATTGATTCCTATGAGGATAGCGACTGTTCCAAGTAAAACTACAATGTGAATAATAAGGAAAGAAGCGAAAGAAATACACTGTAACAATGATGATATGTCAATCGGATTATTTTATGTTTTAGTCGCTGTGCCAGTATCTTCTCGAATAAAGATAGGGAATTGGTTTGAATGCAATCAAGCGGGATCATGTATGCGAAAAACAGAAATGCTATTTCTAACTTAAAAAATAAATAAAATATTTGTTGACAAATTCAATGATAAACATGATATTACAAGCACTTAGGGGCAGTATTTTGTGTTCGCAGGTTCCCAGCCTCCGGACACAGTAGATGAAGAGACCGGATGTACTGAAGAAATCAGCACATCCTCGGTCTGTTAAAGCGCTTTTTAAAACTGTTTTAGAACGACGGTGATTATGGATCATAACAAATTGTCTAAAACTGCTGTCAATCTGAAGACGACGTCATTAATTCAGCCTCTAAGTCATGTTTATCAAGACGTACAGAAAATTTCCTCTGTTTACATTGCCCAAAAGTGTTCTGGATCGGCGAAAATAACTTTAGCGTCAAATCCAATCCAGTGTAATCATTCGTCACTTCACACTCCTATCCCCGAATCTACGGTAGACCGCAGAAATGAGATTTCCTGAACGGGGCGTTATGCTAGACTTTATACTCCACAATACCGACAAGATATTCTTTGGGTTCAATCTTGATAAAAACAGGATTGAGTTCATCAGCGATTGTTTCTTTGACAGATTGGAATTTACGAAGGAAGACTTTTTTCGGATGACTTTAAAGGAACAATTGTCCTTGGTACACATGGATGACCGAGAAAACCTCGTTAATCAATTCCGCAATTTTATTAGACATGAAGATAAAGAGATTCCTGAAAATGCCCTTTTTCGTATAAAAAATGATGCTGGCGAAGAATATCTATTGTGTGCGAAATCCTTTATTTATAAGGTATCAGATACGGGACAGCGATTTATTATCGGTTGTATCCAAATCGAGGAAAGAACTGGTTCTTCGTTTCATGAAGATGCTTGTAAGAAACTGAACTGTCTGACCCGACGCGAATTGGAAATACTGAAACTCATCGCATCCGGAAAAAACAATCGCGAGATCGGTGAACTGCTGGTTATATCTTCTTTAACCGTTAAAACCCACCGTCAGCATATCATTAAAAAACTAGGGACGAAGAATATAAGTGATTTCGTGAGATACGCGGAATTATTAACGTGATAATACTCTCTATGGAGTATTTACTATAGTAACAGGAATTGATAAACTGCTACTGTATCGCACGGCTATATAATGGTATATAATGTGAAGTATTATCGAGTGCTGCACGGGAATGAAAACGGTTCATAGGCCGGATTCCAAATGACGGTAAAAAAAACACGTATCGCCGATGATAAAGGATAATAAAAGGGGAATGGCTATGTTTCTATTAAAAAATGGCAGATTATCGAAAAACGCACTACTTCCTATGATCATGGTTTTGTTTATTTCCGGATTATTTGCCCAAACACGAATGGAACTAAGAAAAATGACGGACCATGAATTTTATCGATTCAAACAGAAAACCGGTGTCTATAAAGAAGGCGAAAATTATAATACAAAAATAAATGGTTACGGAACCGGTTTACGGCCACCAACTGAAAAGGATTGGACAAGAATCAAAGATGCGTCAATTTTAATTGACTATCAAAAATACCAAGATGGTGTACTTCCGGCAAGCCATGATAATTCTGCTACGATCTGGTTTCCTCCTATCGGCAATCAGGATGGAGAAGGTTCGTGCGTATGCTGGGCCTGCGGATATTACACCAAGACTTTTCAAGAAGCCAGAGAACACAACTGGGATCTTTCTGGGTGTAGCTGGGAGGGTGGCTATTATGGGTATCCCAGTGCTGCCTATCAGGATATGATATTTACCCCGGATTTTATTTACCATCAGGTAAATGACGGAGATGACAACGGCTCCTATTATTCTGATAATATGGATTTACTCGCAGATATCGGTTGTTGCAGCTGGGGCAAAATGCCTTACGATCCGCAAAATTCAACTTCCTGGCCAAGTGAAGCGGCCTGGAGGCAGGCGCCTCTTTACAGATCACAAACCGGATTTGCTTATTTTCCGGTCAATTCGGATGCCGGAATAGAAGCTCTAAAAGAATTACTGGCTTCTCAAAATCTTGCCGTTATATCCATAAATGCAAACTACTATGATCAATTGACCAGTAATGATCTCTGGACAATTGATCATTATAATCCCACATCTACAAATCACGCCAATACGATTGTAGGTTATGACGACAATTATGGCCCGTATATTGAAGATGGGAATGCAAATAGATTCGGTGCATTTAAAGTGGCTAACTCATGGGGGACAGGCAGTTGGGAAAATGTCGATGATGGCTTTCTCTATGTATCATATGAATGTATGAAGCAAAGAATAGAATATGTTTATTTTTATGAAAACCAAATTAACTACGATCCTGAATTGGTTGCTATATTGGAAATCAGCCATAATTACCGGGGAGAATGTGATATTCAGTTTGGAGTAGGATCTGAGAATTCACCCTATATGACGAAGAAGCTAAACGATGATTATAACTGCAATGGGGGAGATCATCCTTTCCCATCAAATCCAATTATCCTTGATGTTACGGAATTTATTCCCTCTATGACAGGGCCCCCAGATAATTTTTACGCATCTGTCTATGATGGTGGATATTCGGCAACCGGTACGATCAACTCATTTTCTATAGAACGTTATGATAACTACCAGTCCGGTGTTCCGTCTGCGATCTATAGCTCATCAGAGACACCTATGAGCACAACCAATAACGAAGAGGTCACTGCAATAATTGTTACTGGTGATAATGTCATATCAATCTCACCTTCCAGCCTACATGTCACGGAGGAGGAGGGTAATAGTAGTTTTAATGTAATATGTAACACTACGGGTTCGGACGACTGGACCGCCGCTATTATTGAAGGAGATTCATGGCTTTCTATAACAGCGGGTAATAGTGGTTCCGGTAACGGAACCGTTACTGTTCATTATACACAAAACAGTTCTGAAGAATCCAGAACAGGGAAGATTGGAATCACAGCAGATTGGGCAATTAACAGTCCCCAGGAAGCAATAATTACACAGGACGGAACCGTGGACGGCTTGATTGTAATGGTTACAAATCCATCGGATGCACCGGCGTATAATGCAATAGTAGAAGTATATTCTGATACTTCGCGTTCATATAGTTATGAAAATAACTATCTTGGATATACTGATCAATATGGACAGGCTGTTCTCCCCGATGTACCCGATGGTGAGTATACTATACTAGTCTATTCTTATTACGATCATTTTATGTTTGTTTTGGAAAACGTATTGGTGCCTGGCAGATTGGAACTGGCTGCCTCCGGTTTAACACCGGTTGAAGTTTATACTTATGCAAAGGACGGAAGCACACCAATTGGGTGTACTATGAAATTTGTACCGTTTAGTGGGACCTCGGGATCGATAGGAACGGATGGATATGATACAATCTATGTTAGCAACTGGATTTACAACGGAATTGCGGCAGTCTGTTTCGATGAACCTTATCATTTGGTGAAATTTGGACAAACAATCAATGGTCCAACGAGTCTCGAGTTCAATCCCGTAACCATGCCAACCGGTGTTATAAATGTTGATTTGGATGACTTTTCAACAATACGATTGTATCATTGGTGTGGGTACTCAAATTGGTCCTATGGAATAAGGATTCAGGATGGTGATAATATTGTTTATACACCTGCCGTCTATTCCAGTTCTCCCCAACTGATTAAACAAGATGCTGAAAACCATGCATGGTATTATAGCATCAGGAGCATTTCATCGCCAGTCAATTATGATAGTTTTCAAATTAGCTCCGGATTTTCCTATACGCTCGAAGCCGGCGGAGAATTCTTATGCAATACGGTACCTGAAAATAGTAGTTACCAATCCGGCCAACAGGTTCACATAGACAATAATATTTCAGATTCCTACAATAATGGTATCTATTGGGTATCTGGATATATTGACGAGGCAAGTTTATCATTAGGTAAAAACCTTGTCCTACTCAAAGATAGTGATATTCAATTGACTGAATATCAAGTATCAATGGAAAATAAAAATAGGTTCCAGTATAGTGAAAATGACAATGATCAGATAATTATGAATAGCAGTATTGTAGGTAATGGTGATGGCAGCTATCAGTCAATCTATCCAACGATTACTATTACCGATCCAAGTTCTGCTTTGATTTCGGAAGAAAATTCTTATAGTGTGTTTTACGATTATGATTTCACATTGCCTAATCCAGCAGATGAGGGGACATATTCAATCCAATTATCCCTGGAGACTGGGCCACATCAAGGGATGATATCAGGTTCAAATTCCTTTTATATTGGTTATCCTTCACAACTTATTTCATTGACGATCGAGGATACCGAATGCTCACCAACGGAGACGATAGAAATACCGGTTATAGCAAATGATGGCATCTCGAATGTAGCTATGATCCAATTGCAGATTAGTTATTGTAGCGATCTTCTTTCTTATACGGGAATGTCCTCTATTTATGGTCTTTCATCCGGTGATGTTAATGATACAGGAAATCAAGTCAATATCGTTTGGATTTACTCTGGTACACCGATGACGGTACCTGATGGTAGTACCCTGATCGTGTTGAATTTTGAGGTGAATGCTGGTGCAACGGAGGGACAGACTTGCATTTTGGATTTTACCGGTGACAACAATATTGGCGATCCGGATGAGAACGCGTTTACGCTGGACCTGCAAGGGGGCACCTTTACCGTTATCGAAGGATATACAATTTCCGGTACCATAGCCTACTGCGAGAGTGCTATTCCGATTGCTAATGCCCAACTCGCGCTGACAGGTGACACAGAACTCAGTGCCAATACGGAAAGCAATGGTGATTATCAACTGGATGAGGTCCAGGGTAACGTTACTTTAACAGCATCGAAGAGTGATGAGATCGGTGATATCAACGGCTTCGATTTACTGCGCCTGAAAAATATCCTTTTGGGAGTTCATACACCCACCACCGGTGAAACCTGGGCTGGTGATTGCAATGGGGATGAAGGTGTCAATGGTTTTGATTTGCTCCGGTTGAAGAACTACCTGCTTGGGATCGCAGTCGATCCACCGATAGCAACCTGGGGCTTCGATCCCGGGAATTACAGTTACAGGCCGATTGATGCGGACAAGGCAGATCAGGATTTTGCCGGTGTGATCTTTGGCGATGTGACCTTGAGCTGGGGATCGAGCAGTTCGGTACTCGCCAAGTCAACCGGAGACGGCAGGATCGATTTTGGTGGGTACTGCTTTGATGCCGTGGGGAATATTCATGTTCCGATCACCAGCGACCGGGATCTCATGCTAGGCATGCTGGACTGGAGCATCGAGTTTGACAGTACCTTATTTACACTGGAATCGCTCAATAGTCGATTCCTTGAGCAGGGAGATTGCCATTATGCCAACGGACAGATCAAGATTGTCTGGGTGTATTTGGGTGAAGAGGAAATCATCCACGCTGATGAGAGTATCTGTGAGTTGATCCTCATGCCGTTAAGTGAACATGGTATTGGGAAACTGTCTTTTGTTGGCGAAAATTATCTCGCTAATGGTAATGAGGAGCCGTATGATTTTACTTACGTAGATATACAGCTTAATCTGATGCTTTTATCTATTTCCGAGAATGGTGCGCTTCCTACAGAGACGACCCTGTACCCAAATTATCCCAATCCGTTTAATCCGCGGACAATGATCAGTTATTATCTAAAAGAAAATGGCGACGTTACGGTCCATATTTTCAATTTACGCGGCGAGTCGCAGAGGAGTTATCACTACCCGAATCAGGCGGCGGGGTTTTACCAACTCGAATGGAACGGCAAGGACAGTCAAGGTTTGGCGGTTCCTAGCGGGATTTACTTTTACCAGTTGCGGCATGAAGGTTTTTCCCAAATGAAGCGAATGGTACTGATGAAATGAGATCGATTACGCTATATATTAACATTTGTTCAAAGATGAAGAAATGGAGAAGTCATGTTTAAAAAAACACTTCTATTAATTGGATATCTTTTCATATTTGTACTTCTTGAGATCAATGTTTTTGCGCAAGATACGATGGAAGATGATCAGAAGAAATCGGTAACAAAGAATGCTTTGCAGTCGGTAGTATCGGAACCTCGTCATATTGTTTTTAATAAAGATCAAATGGTACAAGTTCGGCCATCTTCTGAGCCTAAGGAGAAATTATGGGATGATGTGGAAGAGCCTGATAGAAAATTGAATAGCAAAGGATGGGAAACGATCAAATCCGAGGGCTTTGAAGGTGATTTTCCAAATGATTGGCAACTGTTTGTCAATAGTGGTGCTGCTAACGCATACTGGGATGATGTGTCATACCGATCTTCCAGTGGTTATTGGAGTGGGTACTGTGCTGATGGAGGTGATCAGGGAGTACCGCCTCCGGGGCCATATCCTAATGATATGAGTGCATGGATGATTTACGGTCCCTTTGATCTTAGCGATGCAACAGATGCCAAGTTGTATTTTTATCTATGGATTCAAACAGAATCCAATTATGATTATTTTGTTTGTCATGCTTCAATTGATGGCATTGACTTTTATGGAAATGGTTGGAGTGGTTCTTCCGGGGGCTGGATTACAAAAGAATTTGATTTAACCGATGTTTACACTTTGGGGAACTTGTGCGGTAATTCCCAGGTTTGGATTGCCTTCTATTTTTATAGTGATTATTCAAATAATTATGAGGGTGCCTATATAGATCAAATCGAGTTAGTAAAAAATGTTTTTAATCAAAGTCCCGATGATCCCGATTTTTATTCATCAGGACCATCTTATCTATATCCGACTAAATCTTATTCGATTACGGTGGACTATACAGATCCGGATGGAGCGTCAGACTTAGAAGATGTATACTTGCGATTAGCCCAGGGTGCTGAGTCTACGTATCCAATAACGATAATGTGGGATTTAGCGAATAGTCCAGGTCAATGGGCTGGTGAAATATTGGCTGTCGAGAATTTATCTGCAACGAAATCAGGAATAACTAATGGGTATCGTGTTACCTGGAATTTTGAGATGAAATGGAATTGGTATGAGAGTTCCAATATTGATTATTGGGCTTTTGCTACAGATCAGAGTAGTAATCAAAGCAATCATACTAAGGTAGATAAAAACGCTTATTATGAGAATGATATCAGAATTTACACTAGTAATGAAAATCAAGATCCGGTTACAGCTGGAGATACTTATACGATTTCAGGTGATGTATGCTTTGAAGGGAGCACAACTGCTCCTTCTGATTGGAGCGGAATCAGTGTTGAAATGCGTCAAGCGTCAGCTGCAGGTGCTCTCCTTGACACTGATGCAAGTGTAAGTAGTGGTTATTCTGTCGATTGGGATACAGATGATGGAGATGTCGGATCTCATAATATCTATATTGTGCCTCTAAACACAAATCATCAACCGCCCAATAATAGTGATACATATTGGGATATGGAAACGATAACAGTGAATCCGGATTTAGTATCTACACGGTTCCAATCCGATTTTTTTGTGAATAAGGTTGCTAAGTACGGAATTCCCATATTATTGGAAGCCAAGCTGCAAAAATATCAAACCCTAATCTGGTGGGCTATTGAGGGAGAGACAATCCATTTTGATATTTATTATGATAGTGAATGGCATGAAATACCGGATGATGGGATTTCAAGTACGAGTTTTATTACGGATAGTGATGGCATTGCAAGAGTGTACTATACAGCACCAACCACATTATCTGAAGGTAATAAGCAAATTCGGGCAAGGTATGAAGGCAGTGGTCAATATGCGTCTTGTGATATTGAAGCAACATTGAATATAAATAAACCTCAATGGTTGTTTATGGTTTATCTCTGTGCAGATAACGATTTAGAAGAAGCAGGGATAAACGACTATTTTAATGAAATGTGGAGCGCAAGAGATAATAATGAAGTGAGTATTGTTGTACTATTTGACAGGATATCTGGATATTCATCATATGAACCAGATTGGACGACGGCTTATTATCTTCGTATTTGCCAGAATGCGAATATCTACACTGATTGGGGCGAAGTCAATATGGGCAATGAAAATACGCTGGATAATTTTATAGAACAATCGACTGGTGAATGTAAAGCAGAAAATATTGCACTAGTATTTTGGAATCATGGCACTGGTTGGGTTAGAACATTAAACAATGTCGATACAAAAGGAGAGATAACACTCATAGAACAAAAAAGAGGAATTCCAGAATTAAGTCCAATGAGATCAGTTAATACGTCAGAAAAATATATAAAATCTGTTTGTTATGATGAGACTTCTGGAAATGATCGGTTAACAATGAGAGAAATTCGGACAATATTAGAAAAATATAACAAATTGGAAATCATTGGATTCGATGCTTGTTTGATGGGAATGGTAGAAGTAGTGTATGATATCAAAGATAATTCTGATTATACTGTTGTATCAGAAAATACTGAAAGCGGTGATGGGTGGGAATATCAGAATATTCTTACTACTGCTAATTTGACAAGCATTACGACACCTTTACAATTAGGTCAGAAAATAGTAGATGGAAGCTCACAATCTACATTGGGTTGTTGGGAAATCTCGTCAACTAATGTAAATACTTTAAGTGCTGAGATATCAAACTTTGCCGATCGATTAATTAATCTTTTACCGAGTATTCGTGTTCATATTAATACAGCATGGAATAATTCTCGAAAATTTAGACCTTACTCAAATTGGCCAGAAAAATATATAGATTTAAGAGAATTTTCCTTGGAAATAATTTCAGTGTCCTCAGATGAAGAGTTACAAAGCAGAGCGACAGCAGTCGCAAATCGCCTAATAAATAGTACTTTTCGAAGGGCTTGGGAAACTACTCTATCGAATCCAGAAAATCTGGGGGGATTATCGATTTATTTTCCTCCTGATAAATATGGTACAGAATGGAGTGATTATGATGATCTTGATGTTCTTGAATTCACAACAGATCCAGATCAACATTGGGATGATTTCCTTAGAGCCTATTTTGATCAAGACAATCCTCTGTGCGCAATAACGGAACCAAATTCAGGTGGCTGGGATAAAGGTGATATCAGTGTGTCAGCGAATGCATCAGATCCATCAACTGAAGTAGATCACGTTGAATTCCAATATTCAATAGATCATACCAATTGGTACCCTCTACCCAGTCCGGATAGCGATAGCGGAATCGATTATTATGGAGACAATGGTTGGACTCTAAATTTCAGAACTACAGATACACCTCAACATGGAAATATTAATGACGAGAGCGTATGGGTTAGAGCAAGGGCGTTTGATTTGGCTGGAAACGAAAGTGAATGGGATGAGTGCGATGTTTCTTTTGGCATAGATAACACTGCACCCAATTTTTCGACCTGGGCAAATACAGCTGATCCACTTCCGGGAGATTATTCAATGATGCAATCCATCACTGATAATCTTAGCGGAGTAAGGGATGATATCAACTATCCTCGATTCTATTACAGATGGAATAATAATATAGTCGATATAGATAATTTTGATGGAGCACAATGCGGGAATTATAAAAGTGATTCATATTATGAATCAGTTATTTCAGTAAGTGAAGACCATGAGGGAGATAATGTCTATTGGCGCGTCAGAGCTCTGGATAATATAGAAAATGAGAATTGGTCGGCTGTACATGATGGAGGAATGATTGGTGATGATGATACAGAAGGACCCCAGTTTGATCAGTTTGCTGATAGCGGAGATAATCCACCAGGACCATACAGTTTCATAGTTCGAATTCGTGATGAGAAGAGTGGTGTGTTAGATAATGATGATTACCCCAGAATTTATTATCGGTATGATAATAATACGATAGATGATTCACACTATGATGGCTATACGGATGCTGATTATACAGACGTTGATACTTACTCCGCAGAAATAGATATTGGTGATGAACATAACGGGCAGATTATTTATTGGCGTGCTTATGCCATTGATAGTGATAATTCTCCCACATCGGCTTGGAGTACGGTGCAAGTAGGCGGTTTGATTTCAACGACACCGATTATCTCAGGCAATATACATAAACCAGATAATACACCAGTTGAAGATGTTCATCTTTCCGGCTTCCCGGATGAGGTTTACACGGATGCCAATGGAGATTACAGCGCTTCCGTAGAATATGGATGGTCGGGTACAGTAACTCCTGAAAAGACAGGCAGGACATTTGATCCTCCTAACTCCGATTACTCCAACGTGACTTCTGATAAGACGCAGGATTATGTTGCTTCAGTCCAGATGTTTACAATTAGTGGTAATATACATGAGTTAGATAATACGCCTATTGAGAATGTTTCTATTTCCGGTTTACCGGAAGAAGTATATACGGATGCAAATGGAGATTACAGCGCTTCCGTGGAATATGGCTGGTCAGGAACAGTTACCCCTGAGAAAACAGGTTGGACATTTGATCCTCCGAGTTCTGATTATGCAAATGTAACATCTGATAAAACACAGGATTATGTTGGAACAAGAGATAGTTATAGCATATCAGGAAATATCCATTACTGCGATTCAGGAATTAGCATCGAAGGTGCAGCAGTAAATATTACCGGCGATACCGAATTCAATACGAATACAGACGGTAATGGTAATTATCAATTGGATGATATTCAGGGGAATGTTACCCTTACGGCATCGAAGAGTGATGAGATAGGAGATATCAATGGCTTTGATCTACTTCGCCTGAAGAACATTCTCTTGGAAGTACATACCCCCACCGCCCTTGAATCCTGGGCGGGTGATTGCAATGGCGATGCTGCTGTCAACGGCTTCGATCTATTACGGTTGAAGAATTATCTCTTGGAAATCCCGGTTGATCCGCCGATAGCAACCTGGGGCTTCGATCCCGGGAATTACAGTTACAGTCCGATTGATACAGACAAGGCAGATCAGGATTTTGCCGGTGTGATCTTTGGCGATGTGAATCTGAGCTGGGGATCGAGCAGTTCGGTACTCGCCAAGTCAACCGGAGACGGCAGGATCGATTTTGGTAGTTATTCGTTTGACAATGTCGGAAACATTCATGTTCCGATCGTCAGTGACCGAGAGCTTCATTTGGGGATGCTGGATTGGAGCATCGAGTTTGACAGTACCTTATTTACACTGGAATCGATCAATAGTCGATTCCTTGAGCAGGGAGATTATCATTGCTCCAAGGGGCAAGTCAAGATTGTCTGGGTTTACTCGGGTGAAGAGGAAGTCATTCGGACTGATGAGAGTATATGTGAGTTGATTCTTAAGCCGTTGAGAGAACAAGGAATTGGGAAACTAGGTTTTATTGGGGAGAACTATCTCGCTAATGGTAATGAGGAGCCTTATGATCTTACTTACGGAGATACACAGCTCAACCTGACGTTTCTAGCCATTTCTGAGAATGGTGTTCTTCCTACGGAGACGACCCTGTATCCGAATTATCCCAATCCGTTTAATCCGCGGACAACGATCAGTTTTTATCTAAAAGAAAATGGCGACGTTACGGTCCATATTTTCAATTTACGCGGCGAGTCGCAGAGGAGTTATCACTACCCGAAACAGGCGGCGGGATTTTACCAACTCGAATGGAACGGCAAGGATAGTCAAGGTATGGCGGTTCCGAGCGGGATTTACTTTTACCAGTTGCAGCATGAAGGTTTTTCCCAAATGAAGAGAATGGTACTGATGAAATAAGAATGAGGCAAGGAAATACACAAGGAGTGATTCTTATGCGTACGACAATAGCGATGTTCATGATTTTTATGGTGGTTTTGCTAAGTATCCCGCTATTTGGTTCGGGAATTGATGATAGAGATTT
>Ga0265594_1002590_pt1 | contig 12746 bp, 15 predicted proteins | sample saktaG_11_FD_190147 | JGI IMG/M metagenome (GOLD analysis project Ga0265594, IMG submission 190147) | Saline water microbial communities from Sakinaw Lake, British Columbia, Canada - sak_2011_5_24_80m | ecosystem: Environmental > Aquatic > Non-marine Saline and Alkaline > Saline ... | reverse complement strand
ATTTGCGCTAGAATGGAAAACGATATCTATTGACGAAGTTACTTGAAGTTAGCTCTCTGGAACTGGCCACGCGACATCTCATCAATTGAGTTTGCCGATGCTGGTTGTTGGGTGCTGAATAGTTACATTGAATCTTGATCTAAGAACGGCTCAAACAGGAGCTCCTAAGTCGGGACCGGAATTTAGGTCTATTCCCGTAAAAGGTGAAAAATTTATCAAATCTAGGATAGAAATAAGAAAATCAATAATCGAAGGGTGTGTGGATGCAACAAAAATAATATTTAAATTTCAGATAGATTTCGATGATACTGTTTTTATTAAAAACGTTACATTTTATGAATCTGAGTTTGAAGGATATGCCTTCTTCAGAACCACTAAGTTTAAAGACTCAGCCGATTTTCGTGAGTCTGATTTCAAGGGTGATGCTGAATTTGAATATACTCATTTTTTAAAACGCGTCAGGTTCAATGGATCAACGTTCCGGAAGATGGCCAACTTCCAGTTTGCTGAGTTCGCTATAAAAGCTGACGATGAAATTATTTCAGAATACCTTTCCTCCTTTACACCAAGAAAACCCATTGAATTTGTAGATACTACATTCAGCGGTGCTTGTATTTTTTATGGTGCAAAATTCTATAAAAATGTTGATTCATCTCATTCTAAATTTGATAAATTGGCTTCCTTCAACAAAACCCAATTCAATGGCACTGTAAGCTTCGAAGATGCACATTTCAGCGGCGACACTAAGTTCTTTGAGACCAAGTTCGATGGGGAACTTGACCTTAACCGAGCAATATTTAATAAATTATTCATTAAGTGGAGTGATATTAAAGATTGCCTCAAATATAACGACTTGTTGTATTTAGAATTAGTTAAAAATTATAAGAATCTCTCTTGGTTCGAATATGCTGATGATTGTTATTATGAACTCATGAAGAGAAAACGAAAGGACAGTCCTTTGTTGAGCATGTCTAAAATTTATTACATATTTTCGCAAATATTTTGCGGATTCGGTGTCCGCTTGAGATTCCCGCTCGGCTGTATCTTCGGATCGATCTTTGGATTCTCAATTCTATACAATCTCCTAAACGGCATCACGAAATCGTCCCCTCCAGAAATCACCATGAGCGCCCTGAACAACAGCATCCTGCTCTTCACCTTCGCACCCAACGAGATCTCGCCCTCCTTTTGGGAGTGCCTATATTTCAGCGCCGTCTCTTTTGTCGGCGGAACGCCCGTGGGCCTCATCCCGGTCGGCGTCTGGAAGTACGCGGTGATGTTCGAGAGCGTCCTCGGATACCTCTTCCTCGCCCTCTTCATCGTCGTCCTCGCCCGCAAGCTCATCAGGTGAGGAGATCGAGGCGCGCTGGGCCGTGTGCCGATCGGCGCCGCCCGCCGCCTGGGCGATGCCCTTGGGGTGCGAGAGGCCGGAGGACTATGAAAAGCCGAGAAGGCGTTTTTTGGGACCGGAACCTCAGAGGGCTATATATGCCTTCGACTTCTCATATTATCCTGGGGTCTTAAGATGAGCGAAGCTCGCGGCGCAAAGGTCGACAAGAAGATCGGGGACATCGAGCGCCTTTTAAAATCCAAGAGGGAGGAGATCCTCGAGATCGCAGCCAGGCACGGAGCAACCAACGTCAGGATCTTCGGCTCCGTAGCTCGTGGTGAGGCAGGGGAGGAAAGCGACATCGATCTTCTGGTTGACGTCGGTCCTGGCCGAACCCCATTCTTCCCGGGAGGACTCCTGGCCGATTTGGAGGAGCTGTTGGGCTGCAAGGTTGACATTGTGACAGCAGAGGGTCTTCACTGGTACATACGGGACAGAGTGCTGGAAGAGGCGGTGCCGTTGTGAAGGATGACCGGCTCTATTTGATTTATATCAAGGAATGCATCGAGCGCGTGATCATGTACACGGAAGAGGGCAAAGACGTCTTCTTCGCTGATACCAAAACTCAGGACGCGGTCATGCGCAACCTGCAAATCCTTGCCGAGTCCACGCAGCGACTTTCCGACCCTCTGAAAGAGAAGCATCCGGAAATGGACTGGCGGAACATCTAGGGCTTTAGGAATGTTGTCGTTCACGAGTACCTGAGCATCGATGTCAAAAGGATCTGGGATATCGTGGAGCAAGATCTGCCTGTGCTTCAAGAACGGATCGAAGAAATATTGAGAGAGCTGGATCTGTAGTGAAATGGCGATCTTTTCAGGAAAAATCATAGACTTACGGTTAAGCTTGGCGAGCAGCTCAGGGAGTCGGCGTGGCTTTGGCCATGCGATCACGAAATTCTGCCTTCACAAATCGCCGTGATATCCCTGAATAGCAGCACTATGCTCTACACCTTCTCGCCCAGCGGGACCTTGCCCTCCTTCTGGGAGTGCCTATATTTCAGCGCCGTCTCTCTTGCAGGCGGAACGCCGGTGGGCCTCTCGCCGGTCGGCGTCTGGAAGTACGCCGTGATGTTCGAGAGCGTCCTCGGATACCTCCTCCTCGCCCCCTTCATCGTCGTCCTCGCCCGCAAGCTCATCCGGTGAGGGGTCGAGGCGTGCTCCGGGCCGAGTGCCGATCGGCGCCGCCCGGGGGGTTTGCGCTGCCTGGGTGCTGCTCCAGCGTGCGAGAGGCCAGACGACGTGAAACTCCCGAAATAGGCGGTTATTAGATCGGAACTTCGGAGGGCTATATATGCCTTCAACTTCTCATATTATCCAGGGGTCTGAAAGATGGGCGAGGCTTATGGCGCAAAAATCGACAAGAAGATCGAGGTCGTATACGAGGGTGGGGTCTTCAAGCCGCTGGGAGATGTGAAGCTGAGGGAGGGCACGGAGGCCTTCGTGGTGATAAAGCCAAGAGGAATCCTCGAAGCTGCGAGAAGGCACAGGATGAAGGTGGATAGGGACCTTCTCGAAGAGTTCGTCGAGGAAAGGCGATGATCGTCGTCGACGCGTCGGTCTTCGTGGACCTGATCTTCGACTACAGCACCGAGAGGACCGCCATCGCCGACGGCCTCTTCAAGTTGATAGAGGAAAATAAGATTCCGATATTCCAGCCTGACGCGTTCAAGATAGAGATAGTCGGACAGTTGGTCAGAAGGCTCAAGAAGGAAGAGGCCACCGCTCTGGCAGAGGAGATGTTCGGCGGCATGAACTTCATCGCAACGTCGGACCTTTTTGAGATCGCCTTCTCGATTGCGTTTCAGACCGGCTCAAGGGCGATCGATTCTTTTTACATAGCCGCCGCAAAGCTTGAAGACACCTTGCTCGTTTCAAACGATAAACGTCAAGTCGAAAGTGCGAAGAAGTTTGGTGTCGATGTATTTTATTTGCTGAATGAATTCGAAGACGTCAGAGAGCGGCTGGCCAGGTAGATGAAATCACAGCTTTTGAAGGTCTTCGTCGCCCGCAAGCTCATCAGGTGAGGGTGTCGAGGCGCGCCATCCGGCCATGTGCCGATCTGCGCCGCCGGTGGGACCGCGCCGCCTGGGCGATTGCTCCGCCTCAGAAGCGAATTCGTAACCCTGCATCATCCAAAGGGCCGGACGCCTCCTGCTCCAATTCGACTTTTAAATTTCAGCGCCTGACCCTGATCTCGTATCCGGCGGCCTTCAGCGCCTCCTTAATCTCCTCGATCTGGTCGAAGCTTCGGGTCTCCACCTCCAGGTCCACCCTCGATGCGAAGAGGGAGAGGTCTTTTCCGCCCCTGGCGTGATGGATGCTAAGGACGTTTCCGCCTTCTTTGGCTATCAGATCGAGGAGACGAGCGAGGGAGCCGGGAACGTCCTGTATGCAGGCCGAAAACCGCATGATCCTGCCGTTTTTCATAAGCCCCTGCCTTATGACCCTCTCAAGAAGGGGCGGATCGAGGTTACCCCCGCTGATCACGAGAACGACCTTGCCACCCTTCGGGACTTTGACTTTCGAGTTCAAAAGGGCCGCAAGAGGCACGGCTCCCGCGCCCTCTGCCAGGAGCTTCTTTCTCTCCAAAAGGGCCAGCACCGCCGAAGCGATCTCCTCCTCCTCCACCAGGACGATATCGTCGACCTTCTCCCGGATTATCGGAAAGTTCGTCTCGCCGACCTGCTTAACTGTTATCCCGTCGGCGATCGATTTCTCGGCGTCGACACAGGCCCTTTTTCCCTCTCGAAGGGCCATGAGAGCCGAGGGACATGCAGCGGCCTGGACCCCGACGACCCTGGTCTCGGGCCGAATAGCCTTGATCGCCGATGCGATCCCGCCTATGAGGCCGCCTCCGCCGATGGGGACGATCACCACGTCCGGGTCCGGGAGGTCCTCCAGAATCTCAAGGCCGATCGTCGCCTGGCCGGTGATGATCTCCTCGTCGTCGTAGGGGTGGATGAAAGTCCTCCCGCCCTCTTCTGCCATATCTTGAGCGACCGATATGCTCTCTGCAAGGCTCTCTCCGGCCAGGATCACCTCGGCCCCGTAGCCTCGGGTCGCCTCCTGCTTTCCTATCGAGGCCCAGACCGGCATCACTATCGTCGCTGGAAGGCCAGCGGCCTTCGCGGCCAGGGCCACGCCCTGGGCGTGGTTTCCGGCGGAGGCCGCAACGACCCCTGCAGGACCGATATCTCCGCGTCGGCTCAGGACCTTGTAGGTGGCGCCCCTGACCTTGAAGGAGCCGCCCATTTGGAGGCACTCGAGCTTCAAGTAGACCTCGGCTTCCACCATCCGCGAAAAGGTGGGCGAGCGAACCAGGGGGGTGCGGATGACCGTCTCCTCAATGAGCCGGGCCGCCTTCCGGACGTCTTCCAAGGTGATCATGGGGCAGACCTCTCGTAGTTCTCGTTTCGTGATCAGAGGAGGTCCAGGGCGTCCTTGCCGCTCATCCCCACCTCGACCCCGAGCTTGGCGGCCGCGGCGTTTGCGTCCTTGATCTCGCCCACAAGGAGGTCCTCGATGTTGGCGATCGAGTCGCTTCTCGTCGGCTTAACCCTCGCCGCGGGATAGCCGAACTTGTCCAGGGCCTCCACGTCGAAGGCCCCGCAACCGACCATGCCCCTTTTTGCCACCACCACGACGAGGTTTGCGGGCCCCAGAGGTATGACGTACCCGTCCGCCTCTCCGTCCTTATAAGGTACTTTTTCTTGAATCATCTCACCATTCTCCCAGTCCACAAACATATCTTGAAATCTTCCGAATGATCGGCCGCCAAAAAGGCCTCGATGGCTGAAGGGTCGAACCCGGAATGACATCGATCCGATACTCCGACCGACGTCGTTTCGTTCATCGCCCAGGCCGAGGCGGACCCCTTCGGAGCGGCGTATTTACAACTGGACCAAGGATTTCCGACATTAAATAAACGGCGCTTCTACACCTTTTTGGCCAGGACGTTCCCGATACTATGAGAACCCGTCCCGACTGTGACCTCCAATTTGTGGGAGGGCATATTTGCTTAATCCGCCTCAACTGGATCTCCTCAATATATCCGCGATATATTATTCCCGCAGAAACTACTTAAAGATAAAAGTCGATTCATACCCGATGGATCAGCTCGTAGTCCTCCAGGAGATATTCGAGTCTTACATGAGGGGCGGATTTTCCCGCGCCATAGATCCAAAATCGATCAGCGGCGATTGTGCAGATCTGGTGGGCGCCCTCCTGGAGAACTTCGAAGACGGACAGATCGACGAGAAGATCTGCATCAAGCTGTTGAACTGTCTCTCCGACATTTACGACATCAAAAGGCTGGGCGACATCTGCAGACTGGCGGGCCATCTGGGGATCGCCGCTCGATGTTACAACAAGGCGCTCTCCCTCACCTCGGACCAGCACGTGAGGTACGTCCTCCTCAACAACCTAGGCCAGGTCCACGCCCGCCAGGGCTACCTCGGTCGGGCGCTTCACTACTACGAGCGGGCGGCGGAGGGGTTTTCCACCCTCGGCGACGTCGGCAGCCTCGCCCACGTTCTCGGGAACATGGGGTCGGCTTACAGGAGCGGCCAAAACTATGATAAGGCGATCGAAAACTGCCGCAAGAGCCTGGAGATCTTCAAAAGCCTCGATGACGAGTTCGGCGTTGCCCAGATGACCGGAAGCCTCGGCCGGATTTACGCCGAGACGGGCGACTTCGACCTCGCCCTCCAGTACTACGAGAAGAGCCTGGCGGACTTTGAGGGCCTGGGCGATCAGAGGCAGGTCGCCTGGCTTCTCAACCGGATGGGACGGGTCAACGCTGAGACGAATCAGTGGGACGTCGCCATAGGCTACTACAACAAGAGCATGGAGATCTTCGAGGGGATCGGCCAACACCACAACGCGGGGGTCGTCCTCTCGAACCTCGGAAGGCTCTACCTGGACCGAGGCGACTACGACCTGGCATCCGACCATCTCGAAACGAGCCTGGATCTGATCAGAAAGAGCATGCAGCCTGTCCGCGCCAACGCCGTTTCGTGGCTTTCTGCCGTCCGATGGATCCAGGCCAGAGACCTCCACCAGCAGGCCCTCCACCAGATCGCCGGGGAGGAGGCAGATCTGGACGCCGGGGAGCTCTTTGATGAGGCATCCGCTAACTACGCTGGGGCCTCGAACTGTTATATCGAGCTTGCCAGTACCCCGGGGGTGGGCCTTCCCGATCTGGAGATAGAGGCAGGAATCGCGATGTTCGCCTCCGCCTTCGTGATCCTGGAGACGGAGTCCGAGCCAGAACGAGCGGTCAAGCTGGCTGAAGAGGGCGTATCGGCCCTCAACTCCGCCCTCTCGAACGCGGAGGACGACTCGCAGAGGCCTTGCGTCGAGGCGCTGCGGCGGAGCATGATGGGGATGAAGGAAACGTGGCGGCTGGCCCTCACAAAAGATGAGCCCTGGAAGCTCTCTGACGTCGTCGCAGACACCATCGAGCACTTTTCTCAGGCGATCCTCCAGCTCGGCTCGGCCGGGCGGGGCTGCAAGGTGGCCTGCGGACACCTCCTGCCCGCCTTCAAGACCCTGGGCAGGTTCATGATGGCGAAGCTGAAGGGCGAATCTCCGACAGACCTCTCGGAGACCATGGTCTATCTCAAACGTGCCGAAAGCGCCTTCGAGCTGGCGGCTCCGGACCTGGGGATGATAAGCCCATTCCAGATCAGAGAGGCCCGCCTGACGGTCGAGAGGCTCGAGGAGATCTCAGGAGGCGGAAAGGCGGAAAACTGTCTTATTCTGGAGACCTATCAGAGCGCCCTCCTCCTCATGGGCAGGGTTTTGACCCGAGCGGCCCTGACGGAAGCGGCCCAGCTGGAGATCGTCAGGACCTGGAACGAATCCATGAACCTGATCGAGGAGAGGCCGCCGGGAAAATCCAAGCCCAGAACATCTCTTCAAATGGAGAAGGAATCCGTCCCCACCGCCTCGAAAGGGCCCGAATCCTTTGACGCCCAGGACTTGACAATGGAATATGAAGACCTTCGGGATGGGAGTACCGAAGTCAGATCTCCGATGATCCACCCCATCGAAGACGTTCTCTCTTCCAAGGAAGGCCCGTCAGCCAAAGGAAGCGCAGAATCCGCGGAATTGCTGGAATATCCCGAAGAGGACTGGCCCGGGACCCCGGGACCCGAAGCACCTAGCGAGGTTGAAACGGGACACATCTTGCCTTTCGAGATCTCTGATCCTTCCGAATCGCGCCCTTCCGCCGACGAAGTTTCGATGGGGGCGGCCTGCAGGGATCTTGCGGTTGCCAAGGCGTATCGCAGGTCTCCCCTGAAATCGGTGTCAAGATTAGCTTCTGGCCTTGTGGCGGATCTCGACGATCTCGCCTCGGGAAGGGCTGACTTCAAGACGCCTCGGTTGCAGAGACAGTCCAATAAAGCCCTCCTGGAGTTTCTGGTCTGGAGAGGTTTCAGGCTCTTTGCGGCCTTGGTTTTCCTGTACCTTCTCATCGACCTAACCCACTACTTCATATAGGTCCGGGCCCAAAAGAGAACTCGATCTCGACATTGTGACCGACCCTTTTCGGGACGCTGCGCCCATTTACCGTCCCACACAATCACCATAACTATGAAGAAACGAAAGCTCGACATGATCCTGGAACGGCTGGAGGGTTTCGCTGCCCCCGACCCCAGGCTTGAACAGTACGCGACCCCCGCCCCGATCGCCTCGGAGCTCCTGTATTCGGCCCTCCTTCGGGGCGATCTAGAGGGCACCGTCTGCGATCTAGGCTGCGGAACCGGGATCCTCGCCATAGGGGCCGCCCTCCTCGGTGCGAGATCCTTGGGCGTCGAGCTGGACTATGCAGCCCTCAAAATCGCAAAAGAGAACGCCCGCCGTATCGGCGTCGATGTTGAGTTCGTGAGAGGCGACGCCGCATCGATCGGCCTCAAAAACGTCTCCACGGTGGTCATGAACCCGCCCTTCGGGGCCCAGAAAGGAAGTCAGGGTGATCGGGCCTTTCTCAGAAAGGCGATGGAGATTGCTGAGGTCATCTACTCGATCCACAACGCAGGAAGCGAAGGGTTCATTAGACGGTTCGTAGAACCCTGTAAGGTCGAAGAGGTCCAGAAAATAGCCTTTCCCCTGAAAAGGTCCCTCAAATTTCACAGCAAAGAAGTTAAGATCATAGAAGTCGAACTATATCGGATATTTTGCAGGTGAACTATAAGATGAAATGCAATTTTGTAATTCCCGGTGACGTCGTCGGCACTGCAGAGGAGTTCATGCCCGGCGAAGGCACCTACGTCAAAGGAGAGCACATTCGCGCCTCGACCACGGGGGTGACAGAGGTCGACTCCAAGGAGAGGTCCGCAAAGGTCCTTCCCAGGACCAACGCCCCTGTGAAGCTGAAGACGGGTGACGTGGTCGTGGGCCAGATCACCGACCTCAAAGAGAGCCTGGCCATCCTCCGGCTGGCCTTCAAGAGAGGGTGCGAGTCGAGGCCCATCCACAACACAGAGGCTTTGATCCACATATCCAGGGTCAAGAACTCCTACGTCAAGGACATACGCCAGGTCTTCGGCTTTCGGGACATCGTCAAAGCCAAGATAATCGACGATACGCCCACAATAGGCCTATCGATAGTCGATGAGGACCTGGGTGTGGTCAAGGCTTACTGCACAAGGTGCGCGACGCCCCTGAAGCTCGAAGGAAACCGGCTCGTCTGTCCCGAATGCGAGCAGGTCGAGTCCCGCAAGCTCAGCACAGATTTCGGAATTGGGATGATCAGATGAACATAAAGATCCTCAAGAAGACCGAAGACGAGCTCCACCTGGAGTTCGAGGGGGAGAGCCATACCCTACTGAACTTGCTCAGGACGGAGCTGCTCGAAGACGACAGAGTCCTTCTCGCCACCTACGACGCCAAGTTTCCGATGATGACCAACCCCATCTTCCGGCTCAAGACGAGAGACATGGACCCCGTGGTGCTCTTGAACGAGGTCGCCTCCAGGATAGCCGGGATGTGCGAAGAGTTCGAGGCCCAGTTCAACGCAGCGGTCGAATGATCGAGATAGACGGATCTTTCGGTGAGGGAGGAGGCCAGATCGTAAGGACCGCTGTGGCCCTCTCGGCGGTCACCGGGGATCCCGTGCGAATAACGAGGATAAGGGTGGGCAGATCGAAGCCTGGCCTATCGCCCCAGCACGTCACGGCGATACTGGCCCTGGCGAAGGTCACGAATGCCAAGACCGAGGGCGTGAAGCCGAGGTCGCCGGAGATAACATTCCAGCCGGGAGAGATCCGGGGGGGACGGTACGAGATCGATATCGGTACCGCCGGAAGCATAACTCTTCTCATGCAGTGTCTCCTACCGGCCCTGGTCCGCGCCGACTCTCCCACAACCCTGACCGTCCGGGGCGGAACCGACGTCAAGTGGTCGCCTACCATCGATTATCTGTCGCATGTCGCGCTTTTCGCCTTCGCCGAGTTCGGCGTTAAATCCCACCTCTCCTGCGCCCGGCGCGGCTACTATCCCAGGGGCGGAGGGGTCGCCACCATGGAAGTAGTTCCCGGGGATCTCAAAAGAGCAGATATCCAGGCTTTTGAACCCGGACTTGTCGAGGGCGTATCCCATTCATCCAACCTCCCTGAGCACGTCGCCCAGAGGCAGTCGGAGGCCGCGGTGGAGGTCCTCGAAGGGTCGGGCTTTGTGGCGAAGATCAGGTGCGAAACCGAAATGGTCCCCTCAACCGGGAGCGGCATCACCCTCTGGTCGGGCCGCAAAGGGGCGAGCGCCCTCGGAGAGCGTGGTCTTCGGGCTGAGAAGGTGGGGGCTTTTGCAGCAGAAGATATGGTGGCAGAGCTGAGATCAAAGGCCGCGGTGGACCGGCACCTGGCAGACCAGCTCGTCCCCTTCCTGGCCCTGGCGGGCGGGTCCTACACCGCTCCCGAGGTCTCGAGACACGCTTCGACGAACATCTGGACCGTCACCAGGTTCCTCGACGTCGAGATCTCTGCCGAGGTGGGCGAAGTGGCGACCTTTTGGGCGGACCTCTGACCTGGGTGGAAAGGCGACCGCGCCAATCGACCCACCGGTCGAACCGACGACGATCCTGACGGTCAGGGTCGAAGACGCCACGCCTAAAGGTGCTGGTACCTTCTCAGCTGAGACTCGATGTAAGTTCTAACGTCCTTGCCCCTGAAGATCCCGGCGTGACCCTCGCAGAGGAGGTCGGCCTCAAGATCGAGGAGCTTTTCCATCGACCTTCTCCACTGGTTTATGTCAGACCCCCAGCCCTCGCTGAAGGGGCCGTGGACGTCCTGGCCGAAGAGAGTTCGTCCCTCTTCGAGGTCGAGATAGACCGCGATGCTACCTGGGGTATGGCCCGGGGTGTGGAGGAAATGAAACTCCAGATCTCCGAGAAGGTGGGTCTCCTCTTCCCCTTCCAGAATTAGATCGATTTTTGTGGGCCAGTACTCGATGCCGTAGAGGTCGGCGGCGGTGAGCCTCCGATCGCCAAGCTCGATGCCGTCCCGGTCGGCCTGGTGGCCGATCGTCAGACAGCCGCTCGCCTCCTTGACCTGGGATATGCCCCCTATGTGGTCGATGTGGCAGTGGGTGGCAACGAGGTGGCCGATCCTGGCCGGATCAAAACCGAGGGTCTCGACGTTTCTCAATATCGCGTCTGCGCCTGGGCCTGCGCCTGCGTCGATCAAAACCTGCTCCCTGCATGCGTCGACGAGGTAGACGCAGCAGTCTGCAGGGTGGGAGAGGCCCGGCCCCCCCACAACGTAGATCCCACTCCAGATCTCTTTCGGCTCCATAGTGGTCGGAAATGTAAGCGTCATATACTTAGACCTGACCCGGATCCGAACTCAGAGCCGACCTTCTTTCTCGTCCCGATCCACCTCTGCATCTTCCCTGACCGACCTGAGCCTTCTTATGCTCGTCAGGTGCTCGAGGGCGAGAACCCCCGCCAGGAAGGCGAGGAGGAGTAGGAAGAGCCTGAAGGCCCTGGGCGCATCGTCCCTGTAGAAGTTGACGTCGATTATCGTCCTCTTTTCAGGATTTGTCCATATGAGCACAGTCCTGTCGTCCAAGGTTTCGACCTCGTCGGGCTTGGGCCTAGCCTTCCCGAGGAGGGGATCGCCGGTGGCGTATCCTGCAGGAAGGACGACCCGGACCGACACGCCCTCCTCAGCGGGGGCGACGAACCGCTGGTCTGAAATGGGGAGGGTGTAGTTGAGGTGGCCCTCCACATCCTCCTCAGAGACGACCTCGTACTGATGAGAGCCCCGCCAGAAGTGGACCTCCGTCTCGACGGGAACCTCCAAGCCTTGCGAATCGAATAGCCTGATCTCGGACTTGAAGGGAAGGGTCAGGTTGAAGCTGCTGCCGTTGGCCGGGACGATCACCTCAGCCTCCGATTTCGCGAGGATGTAGGTGGTGCCGTTGAACCCGTCGGCCACCATGCCCTGCGAAACTGGAACTTGGACCTGGACCAAAAAAAGAGCCAGCAGCATCAGGAGCCCAAAACCAATTTTTCGATTCATATCATCCATCGCCTTCCCAGAAATCCCATTTCGACTCAATTGTATCAGCAGTCATCTCCGCTTTTGCGAAGCGGCATCTGCCATCGGAGATCGTTCCTGCTTTCACCAGAACCGAATGGGATAAAAAGCTTGAGATATCTCGCCCAAACGGGGCGAAATGCTGCGAGCTATTCTTCCCCGCCGAAAAGCTATTTTTATCTTGAGGCCGATGGGCGAGGTGCCGAAGATGAACTCGATGAACGCCGCTGGGCGCCCAAAGGAGAACTTGACGATCAGAAGGTTTGAGCCTCGCGATTTCTCCGAGGCGGTCGATCTGGACGCCGAGGCCGGGGGCGACCACGACCCTTACCTTCTCACCTTCTTTTTCGAGAACTACCCCACCACCTTCCTGGTGGCGGAAACGAACGGGAGGATCGCTGGGATGGTCTTGGGGTTCAGGCAGTCGGCTCTGGAGGGCAGAGTCTTCTGGCTGGCTGTGAGATCCGGACTCCAGGGTCTTGGAGTCGGCCGAAGGCTGATGACGGAGCTATTGGAGATATTTCGCAGGCTTGCAGTGATGTCCGTGATCCTGGAGGTGAGGGCCACCAACAAAAAGGCTCAGAACCTGTACCTCGATCTGGGCTTTGAGATCGTGACGGCCTGCCCGAACTACTACCCCGACGGCGAGGGGGCCATCATCATGAGAAGGTCGCTTTAGCCTTCTAGAGTCAAACAGCGCACCCCGCTGCAAGCAGCGGGGCATGTTCGCGCCGGTCATCAACTACTCGAATTCTAACAGATTCATCTGCTTGCAGCCTTCCTTCTCCTCGGGGGTTCCTTGCGCCCCAACAT
>Ga0265594_1002586_pt1 | contig 12761 bp, 14 predicted proteins | sample saktaG_11_FD_190147 | JGI IMG/M metagenome (GOLD analysis project Ga0265594, IMG submission 190147) | Saline water microbial communities from Sakinaw Lake, British Columbia, Canada - sak_2011_5_24_80m | ecosystem: Environmental > Aquatic > Non-marine Saline and Alkaline > Saline ... | reverse complement strand
AAAGAAGGAGTTAAGGTTAAAATAGGTTCCGTACCTCATCCAATGGAGAAAGAGCATTATATAGAGTGGATTGAGATAATTGCGGATGGTAGAATTTACAGGAAATTCCTGAATCCAGGAGATAAGCCAGAAGCGGAGTTTGAGGTGAAAACAAAGAAAATTGAGGCAAGAGAATATTGTAATATTCATGGGCTATGGAAGGTTAGTTAAAATTATTAATCCGATAACTTTCGGTATCTTTAACTTTCCACAGGAACCAGATGGATTCCAAAACTGATTTTCAATTCTTTTAATTCTTTTTTCCAATCTAAGGTTATAAGGGCATCCTAAAGGAAGAGCCGATTTATACATAAATGGTGAACAAATTATAATTGTTTGCTATTTTTTATTAAAAATAAATTATAAAATGTTACAATAAAAATATAAAGTATAGAATTATGCCTGAATTACCAGAGATACAAACAATCGTTAATGATTTAAATAAAACAGTTCTTAATAAAAAGATTAGGAAAGTAGAGATTCGTTTGCCTAAAATTGTCAGAAGTGCTAGTAAAAATTTTTGTACTGTTTTAAAAAATAATAGTTTTCAAAAGATTTCTCGATGGGGAAAATTTATTATTATTCAATTATCTCAAAAAAATAAATATCTTGTTGTTCATTTACGTATGACCGGGCAAATTGTTTATATAAACAAAGACAAATTAACAGTTGGTGGCCACAGCATAAGAAATAATCATTTTGATTTACCAAATAAACAAACCCATTTGATAATTTATTTTCAAGACCAGTCTAAATTGTTTTATAACGATCAACGGCAATTTGGATTTTGGCAAGTAGTTAATTCTAAAGAATTAAAAGAAGTTCAAGATAAATTAGGTTTAAATCCTCTTTATGCGGAATTTAGTTTATCAAGTTTTAAAAAATTATTAGAAAATAGAAAAGGAAATATTAAAGCTTTTTTATTAAATCAAAAATACATAGCAGGGTTAGGAAATATTTATACCGATGAAAGTCTTTTTAAGGCTCGTATTTTACCATCTAGAAAAATAAATACTCTTACTACAAAAGAAATTGAAAAACTACATAGGGCCATAAAAGATATTTTAAATTTATCTATTAAGTATCGAGGGACAACCTTTAATAACTATGTAGATACTGAAGGACATAAAGGTAAATTTATAAAGTTTCTAAAAGTATATAAAAAAGAAGGTCAAAAATGTTCCAGGTGCCAAAAAGAAATAATTAAAAAGGTAAAAATTGCAGGAAGGGGGACTAGATATTGTTTTTACTGTCAAAAATAACAGTTTTTAGGTTATTATAATTTCTTTAACTTATTTAATTTAATTAGAGAAAGTTTTTTAAAAGGGTATAAAATATAAAAAACATTTAGAATTAACAAGACTAGTAATAAAATAAATCAAAGATATATAGTAAAACGAGACACTAGCGAAACACTAGAATATATCTTTAAACACTGTCTCATTTATCTCGTTTTAGCTTAAAATAGCCTCGACCGAGACGCGTTAATAAGACACATCTAAAACTATTAAAACCTCTTTTAAACCTTGGTTCTAGATCGGGAATGCCAGCAAATTAAGTTCAAAAAGTCGCCAAGAAGGCGGTTTTTAGGTAGAATGAAATTAGAAGAATAAAAAAAAAGGTCGAAGAATTTAAAAATTAAATTTTAACAAAATAAAAATATGGATTATATAGATGTAAATCAAAGAATAAGAGAGATAAAACCAGGAAAAGTTATTTTCCGCATAATTATTGGAGTGTTTGCCCTAATATTTATCTTTGGCGCCTTTGGAACCATAGGAGCAGGTGAACGAGGGGTACTCTTACAGTTTGGAGCAGTTCAAAATAAAGTGTTTGATGAAGGACTCTATTTTAAAATACCGTTTATTCAGACAGTGGTAAAAATGGATGTAAAAATTCAGAAAGATGAAATTCCTGCCAGCGCCTCTTCAAAAGATTTACAGGTAGTAACTTCTAAAATTGCTTTAAACTATCATCTTGATCCAAATGCAGTAAATCAAGTCTGGCAAGATGTAGGGAAAAACTACAACACCCGTATTATTGCTCCTTCTATCCAAGAAGGGGTTAAAGCGATAACGGCAAGATTCACGGCCGAGGAATTGATTACCAAAAGAGAAGAAGTGAAAGAACAAATTAAATCAAATCTTACTGACAGATTGTTTACACATAACATTATAGTTGATGAATTCAACATTATTGATTTTGAATTTTCGTCAGCGTTTAACGAAGCTATTGAGGCTAAGGTTAAAGCCGAACAGTTGAAACTGAAGGCTGATAGGGATTTGGAAAGGATAAAAATTGAGAAAGAACAAATGATAGCAGCTGCTCAAGGAAAAGCAGAAGCTATCAGAATTGAAGCAAATGCCTTAAAGCAAAACCCTCAGGTGGTGGAGCTTCGCTGGATAGAGAAATGGAACGGAGAAGTTCCAACTTACTGGGGAGAAGCTAGTCCCTTTATTGGGATAAACAGATAATAACGACCAGACTAAATTTGGTCCAGAAAATCGCCAAGAGGGCGGTTTTTTGATAGAATTAAGATAATCATGGAAAAATAAAAAAACTTAGCAATGAAGATTTTCTGACGGTTTGGTTTGATTTCGCGGAAAAATATATAATAAATAAAATAAGACCCACCAAACAGAGACGCGTTAATAAGATATATCTAAAACCGTTAAAACCTCTTTTAAAACCTTGATACCAGACCGAGGATACCAGTATAAGTCAACGTAGTATCGAGGCCGACCGAAAGGCCTATTTTAAAGCTATTTTTACAACGGGTCTAAGACACCATAATTCCGTATTCGTCTAGGACATCGAGCTTTTAGGAAGAAAACTATTTTATTAAAATTCAAAAAATATACAAAAAAAACACGAGGTGATTATACCCTCGTGTTTTTTATTAATAAAACTTTAAATTTGATTTTTAATCTTGACTTTTTCGATAATTTACTATAATAACAGTGTTATAATAGTTCTTTTAAATATAATTCAGAATACTATGAGATGAGTATTTTGGACGTCAGTTAAACTGATTTCTAAAATGTTCATCTCATAGGAAACCTTTTGAGAAGAGGCTCAGAAGAAAGCCAAAAATGGGATTGAGACAAAAACGAAAGGAGAATAATAACGATGAAGTCTAACAAGTCCGCTGACGAGGAGGTTGAATCAAGTTACGGGTATCCGTCGGGCTACAAGCCCAAGAGTATTATCGAACAGATCAACCGTCTACACGAGCTATTCCCAGATATCGGTTACGCTGACGAGCAAATCGCCAGCCAGCCGCTTCCCTTGAACGCCGAAGGATGGTTTGCCATCCCGAAGTGGGAAAAGATTGCTCCAACATATGAAGAAGCTGTTCAGAAAGTGCTCGACATGATCAAGAAAACCCGTAACGGCTCCTTCTATAACCTCTGTGAAGATCAGCTCGGTCAGCTATATCTCAGACAATCTGTCAAGACTATCAAGGCATTCCAAGTCTTGGCCGATTTGCAGAAGAGCTACGACATTCTTGTTGTTCCAACCCAGTTCGGTCTCCGTCATAGGGGTCGCAGCATTCATCGAGCTCGTGAACTCTTCACAGATGATGAATTTGGACTCAGCATATTCGAGATTGGGTGCATGTTACTGACACATCCAGAACGCCTCGAACATCACGAAAATCTGTGGATAGAATGTGCTGGCAATGAGTACGCTTCTGCTCTTGATGAGAATTTCCCATACACACCATACTTCATCATCTACGGTGGAAATATCAGACTCGGCATGATATTGGCTAACGTCCCGAGCTACTTCTTTGGTTCTGCATCTGGTTTTCTTCCGTAGTAAGTTTCGGATTCTTGAATTTCTTGAGTTCGCAACAAGTGGGAGGTTGTTCATGCAGGTGAATGACCTCCTCTTTTCTTTTTTAAAACCCTTTATTAAGAATATTTTTTTGTATATTTAAATTAAGATTAAACTTATACACAGTAGTTCAAGGATTGCTATCGCCAAACTCGAAAATTTTCTTAAAAATAAAATAGTCTCCGATCGAAACACGTTAATAAAACACATCTAAAAATGTTAAAACCTCTCTTAAACCTTGGTTCTAGACCGGGGATGCCAGTATTTAATTTTTGAACTTAATTTTTACTATCCATCGTGAATGATTAGAACTTTTATTGTTAAAAGACGGATTTCTAGATAAAATAAAAAAAGATAATTAACTAAACAAAATTATGAGAATTACAATTATAGGAAATATGTCTTTCCTTAAAAAATTTGAGGAAGCTAAAAAAATCTTAGAACAACAAAATCACAAAGTAATTGTTCCAGAAAAAAACCCGATGCCAGATCCAATACCCCCACCAGCTAAAAGAAAAGCGATGGAGAAATTTAATGAAAACTTAAAAAAGTCTGATGCGGTTCTAGTAATGAATTATACAAAAAACGGTAAGGAAAATTATATTGGAGCAAATACGCTTATGGAAATAGGGATGGCATTTATTCTCCAAAAAAAGATATTTGTCTTAAATCCAAGTCCAGAATTCTGTAAAGATGAATTAGAAGCTATTGAGGTTCAATTCTTGAATGGAAATTTGAATAAAATCAAATAGATATAGTAAATGATAGAATAATTAAGACAGTGAATTTAAATTTGATTTTTAATCTTGACTTTTATTTAACAATTTGTTGTAATAACAGTGTTATAATAGTTCTTTCAAATATGGTTCAGAACACTATGAGATGAGCATTTTGGACGTCAATTAAACTGGTTTCTAAAATGCTCGTCTCATGGAGAGATAAGTCGTAAATCCGAACGAATCGGAAATAAAGATGAGAGGTATGCCATGAAAACTAAATCGACGACCAGTCAGAAGCGTGCCCGTGAAATCATGGGATACAATGGATACAATTTTTTCGGTGTCGAGGAGGCCATCCAGCATTTCGGAGTCAATCCGACTTGCCAGCAAACCCTTGTTCTATCTGAAATTCCTTTTTCTGAAGAGGTGCTTCAGGAAACAAAGGAAAATCATATCCTGGTGGCGATCTTTCCGCTCTCGATTCTTGAGATTCACAGGAAGATGGATTCCAAATTATTCTACGACCAGTCGTGGTATAACAAGGAGTCATTCGCCAAGAAACACGGCGAGGCAAGCTGGCAGCTGATTCGCAAGACCCCAGTGAATAATTCCACCTCGAAAAATTGGGAAGAGCAGCGAGCTCTTCTCGGCAAAGATAACAAAGTGCCTACAGCCCAAGCAATGATTTACACCATCGCTAGCCATTACCTGGCTACTGGCGAACACCTGTTTAGTCACATCTATGTTCGCACGTCATCTGTGCTTTCGAATAGCTGCCGCGTCGTTGTCGGTTACTTCGTTTCTTCTGTCGGTCTCTATGGCTGCAGCTACTTTGATGACTTTCGCTGGTTCTGCCTCGGCGTTTCGTCCGCTCGGAAATGGGAGTTCTGAATCTTGAAGACTTGAGAGTTCGATCCTTTTAAGTCCTTGAGCCTTCGGTGATATTTTTCGCTGGGGGCTCTTTTCTTTTTTTCAAGATTTCACATATAAACTTATAAATGTCTATTAATAAAGGTTAAGCTACGATTTAATCTTGCGGGCGTCTCATCTTTGAGATATCGCCAGGGTATCGTTGTCTACAAATAACGATATTCGTCTAGGACATCGAACTTTGTTCAGGATTAAGTCCTCGAAATTAATAGTCATTTCGGCAGTTTTTATGTTAAAATTAAAAAATGGAAAAGTTTTATCATAAAAAATTAATAAGAGATAAAATCCCTGAAATTATAAAAGCTAATAATGGCAAATATAAATTGAGAGTGATGGAAGAAAATGAATTTAAAAAAGAACTGAAGAAAAAATTGATTGAGGAAGTTAAAGAGGTAATAGAGGCTGAAAAAAGTGAGTTAGGAAAAGAACTCGCTGATGTTTTGGAGCTAATAAAATCTATTGCTGAAAATGAAAATATAAAATTTGAACTTGTTGAAGAAAAGCAGAAACAGCGAAGAAAAGAAAGAGGAGGTTTCAAAAAGAAACTTTTTCTTATTTGGTCTGACAGATCTGCCGGAAAATAAACAATTTTTAACATAGTCCAATCAGGAGAGTTTATTTCAGAGAATCGCCAAGATGGCGGTTTTTTGGTAGAATTAAATAAAATTATGAAAATATCAAAAGCAGAATTTGCTAAAGGTGTTATTGGAGACGATTACGGTTTGAAAAACAATTTACCACATATCGCTTTTTTTGGTCGTTCCAATGCTGGAAAATCAAGCGTGATTAATTCCTTAGTCGGCAAAAAAGACCTTGTAAAAACAAGTAAAATACCGGGGAAAACACGTAAAGCAAATTTTTTCCGGATCAATAATTCTTTTTATTTTGTAGATTTTCCAGGATATGGATATGCGAAGCGTTCGATATCGGAGCGTAACAAAATAATCAAAAGGATCTTTTGGTATGTGGAGTTTTCCAATGTGAAACCCAAAGCTGTTTTCTTGATTATTGACGCTAACGTTGGTTTGACTGTTCTCGATCGAGATATGATAAAAATTCTCGAGACAAATAAACATCAAATTGTTATTATTGCAAACAAAATTGATAAATTAAGTAAAGGCGCCGTAGAAAAACAGCTTTCCTTAATTCAAAAAGAAGTGCAAGATATACCAGTTTTGGGATATTCGGCCAAAACAAACGAAGGAAAAGACGAATTAACCCAAAAAATTGCGAGTTTTGTTTAAAATAGCCCAACCGAGACACGTCGGTGGGAACACATTACAAACCCTCTAAATTACCCTTAAAAACCTTGATACTAGATCTAGGTTGTTAACCGTATTTTTCAGGCCCAAAAGAGCTTGACTTTTTTACTTTTATATATAATGTAGAGATATTAAAGGATTGCACCTTTAAAATTTTATAAGAAAAAGGAATAATTAAAATGCTAATATAAAGGACTTTTGAAGTCCTTTAACTATAATATGAGACTAAGGCTGTCTCAGAAATTGGGAAAACCATAGGAAAATATAGCGGGAGGTGCCTAGATGATTAACATCGGTATTGTAGGGTACGGCAACATGGGTCGAGGAGCTGTAAAGGCTGTGGAGCAGAGTGAAGACATGAAACTGCTGGCTGTCTTTACCAGGAGACCCGAGCAAGTCAAAGCACAAACAAGCGATGTTCCAGTATTCCACAATAGCAAAGCATTTCTATTACCCCTTAGAAACCAGATCGACGTGATGGTTCTTTGCGGCGGATCCAGGAAAGATATCCCGGTTCAGGGCCCAGAGTTTGCTGAATGTTTTAGTACCGTGGATGGCTTCGACACCCATGCAGATATTCCCACATATTTCAAGGAGATGAATATCATCGCCAATAAGAATGGAAATGTCTGTATGATTTCTACTGGTTGGGATCCGGGGATCTTCTCCATGGAAAGGATACTGGGCGACGCCTTTTTGCCAGGAAGTAAGCCTTATACATTCTGGGGAAATGGAGTTAGCCAGGGACATTCTGATGCCGCCCGGAAAGTTGAAGGGGTACTGGATGCCAGACAATATACCATTCCGATTGAGGAGGCGGTGGAGCAGGCAAGATCCGGCGAGAGACCTGATTTTTCCAAGAGGGAGATGCACAAGCGTCTGGTTTACATTGTGGCTGAAGAGGGAGCAGACGAAGAGAGGATAAGGAAAGAGATTGTTGAGATGCCTAAGTACTTTGATGGATACGACACAGAAGTAGTGTTCATCAGTAGAGAAGAGATGGAAAAAAATCATTCTTCTTATCCTCACGGAGGGTTCGTAATGACCTCAGGAATAACTGGTAGCGGCAATAAGCAGATTCTTGAATACCGATGCCAGTTGGAAAGCAACCCTGAGTTCACGGCCAGCGTTCTCGTTGCTTGCGCCAGAGCAGCTTTTCGGATGAAGGAAAGAGGGCACAAAGGTGCGTTCACCTTATTGGATATTCCATTAGGGTTGTTGAATCCTCATCCTGATGAAGTGCTGAGAAGCAAGTTCATGTGAGTAACAAAGGCAAAAAAAGCAAGGGAGAATCTTAAATGATTCGTTTGTACCTCGCTTTTTTTGACTCCGAAAGTTTTTCTTGGGTTTTATTTCACAATATAGGAAGTGAACCGACAAATATAAAATGAGACATCTCAAAAAATACTTATTTGGTCAATCAATCGCCAAGAAGGCGGTTTTTTAGTATAATAAGATAAAGGTCTATAAAAGTTTTAAATAAATAATATTATGAAAATCTTCAAAACATGGACGTTTCGTTGGTGGGAGATAGGTTTGATCAAAATATGCTTGCTTTCCCTCGGTATCATCCTAGCTCTCTATTTCTACGAATATCTCATCGGTTTATTATGGCTTTGGTGGACACTCTTTGTTGTAACCATAATATATTGGCTTCCTAAAATCATAAGAGAAAAATAAAATAATTTTAAATAAAAGATTATCTCTCAAGCAATCTGGTTTTTCTTATATCAAACAGGTTCTAATATTATCCATTCCCTGGAGTATCGATAAAAAATCGCCATTTTGGCGATTTTTTGGTAAGATAATTTTAATGAAAAAAAAGTTCTTATTAACCATTTTTTTATCTGTAATTTTATTCTTGATATTCATAATAATTTTATTTTCTTCTGATTCAAAAAATCAAAGCCAAGTTTGTTTTAAGAATAATTGTTTTACTGTTGAATTGGCAATGACTACTCAAGAACAAACTCGGGGTTTGATGTTTAGAGAAAAGTTAGATTTAGATAAAGGCATGCTTTTTATCTTTAAAGATGAAGGAGAATATCCTTTTTGGATGAAAAATACTTTGATTCCTTTAGATATAATTTGGATCAATGAAAACAAAGAAGTTGTTTATATCAGTAAAAATACTCAATCTTGCAAAGAAGATTTTTGCCCGAACGTAAATCCCTGGAAAAATGCAAAATATGTTTTGGAAATAAATGGAGGTATTTCAAAAGAAATTGATCTAAATATTGGAGATAAAATAGAACTTAAGATTGATTAATTTTTGTTTTAGTAGATAAAATATAAAAGAAGAAAAAGACGAATTAATCGAAAAAATTATGAGTTTTGTTTAAGATTTAATTAGTTTATACTAATAATATGCTTGTTGATGATGTAAAAATACGCGTAATAGCTGGATCGGGAGGAAAGGGAATAGTGGCGTTTAATAAAAATTTAATGTCTCTGGGACCCGTGGGAGGAAGCGGCGGCAAAGGTGGCAGTATTTATGTTGAAGGGATTTCTAATTTAAGTGCGCTTAATAAATTCCGTTTTAAAAAAGAATTCAAAGCTAAAAACGGAGAAGATGGCCGTTCTCAATTTCGCGATGGCCATAATGCAGAAGATCTTGTTTTAATGGTTCCCGTAGGAACAGTAGTACACAACTTAAAAACCGGCCAAGATTTTGAAATAACTAAAATAGGTAAGCGGGCATTGGTTGTCCAGGGTGGACATGGAGGAAGAGGAAATTTTCATTTTAGGTCTTCTACAAATACTTCTCCGAAAAATTTTGAATATGGAAAGCCGGGCGAATCGTCCGAAATTCATCTTGAATTGAAGTTGATTGCCGATGTCGGACTTATAGGGTTGCCTAATGTAGGCAAATCAAGTTTGATTAACGAGCTCACCAATACTAAAATCAAAGTGGCTAATTATCCATTTACTACTTTGGAGCCGAATTTAGGCGTTTATTTTGATTTAATACTGGCCGATATTCCCGGACTTATTGAAGGAGCTTCTTTGGGTAAGGGTCTTGGGATTAAATTTTTAAAGCACGTGGAACGCACGAAAATTCTATTTCATTTTGTGACTGCCGATTCGGTCAATCCGGTTTTGGATTATAAAACGGTGCGTAATGAATTAGGGGCATATAATAAAATACTTCTAGAAAAACCAGAGTATCTTTTTATAAGCAAAAAAGATTTAGTTTCTTCTGATACCATTACCGAGATAATAAAGAAATTTAGAGAATTAAATAAAAATGTAACGCCGATTTCTATATTTGATTGGGAAAGTATTGAACTTGTTAAAAAAATACTCAACGATTTGATTTTAGAAAAGACGGAAAATAATTAGTATGTATATAGTTTGTTTAGATTTAGAAAGTACATTGACACCCGAAGTCTGGATAAATGTTGCCAAAAAGACCAAGATTGGGGAATTACGACTAACAACCCGTGATATCCCGGATTACGATGCTTTAATGAAGAGACGTCTAAAAATCCTAAAAGCTCACAATATAAAACTGAGAGATATTCAAAAAGTTATTCAAGGTATGAAGCCATTTAGGAACACCTTAAAATTTTTAAACTGGCTTAGAAAAAAATGTCAGGTAATTATTTTAACAGACTCGTTTTATGAGTTTACCAGTTCTTTAATGGAGAAACTTTTTTACCCAACTATCTTTTGTAATTGATTAGAGATTGATAAAAATGGTTTTATTAAAAATTATAAATTGAGGCAGAAAGAGGGTAAAAAGAAGTCAGTAAAAGCCCTAAAATCGTTAGGATTCGAAATAATATCAATAGGTGATTCGTACAACGATATAACCATGCTAGAAATAGCGGATGTTGGAATTCTTTTTAACGCCTCTACTAAAGTAAAGAAAGAATTTCCTCAATTCCGAGCCGTCAATAATTATCGAGAACTAAAATCAATTTTGAAAAAATACATATGACAACCTAAGAGAGAATTCTAATATTATTCAGTCGACAATAATTCTTTTACCTTATATAATAAAAGTATAATAAAATAAAAATATGAACGACACTACTATAAGAAGTACGCCAAAAGATGTTTTTTTGCATCTTTTGAATATCTTCACCTTTTATCTCGGTGTTATTAGTTTTATTACACTCTGTATTCAATATATCAGCGCTCTTTTTCCAGACCCGCTTAGTTTTTACTATACAAGCATGGCCAATTCGGTTCGCTTATCAACGTCAATACTTATCATAGTGATTCCGGTATATATTCTTACTTCATGGTTATTGGGAAAAGATTTGGCAAGTAACTACGAAAAACGAGAACTAAAATTGAGAAAATGGTTAATCTATTTCACTCTCTTTATATCGGCAGTTACTATTATTATAGATTTAATAATGTTCGTTTTTAGTTTTCTGAGCGGGGAATTAACAATTCAGTTCTTTTTGAAAGTTTTTGTCGTACTCTTAGTAACTGGATCCGTTTTCGGCTATTATGTTTGGGATTTAAGACGAAAGGAAATAAAGTCTAAAACTCCCAAAATACTTGCCTGGATTCTTTCTTTTGTGGTCTTAGTTAGTATTATTTGTGGTTTTTTTATTATTGGTACACCGACAGAACAGCGGCAGAGAAGATTTGACGAACAAAGGGTAAGCAATCTTCAAACGCTGCAAGACCGAATTATTAATTACTGGATACAAAAAGAAACGCTTCCTCAAAACCTCAGTAAATTAGAAGATAGTATTTCTGGATTTATTGCCCCAGCAGATCCAGAATCTGATATTGCGTATGAATATCATATTATTGACACACTTTCTTTTGAACTGTGCGCCACATTCAAAACTTCAACTGAGAATTTTAGTTCAACTGCCAAGAATACAAAATATTCCTACCCTTATGATTCTTTTCAACAGCGCTGGGAACATAAAGCAGAGAGAACTTGTTTTACAAGAACTATTGACCCTGAATTATATAAAAATAGTGGACAGTTAAAAGAACCTAATCCTATACAAGATTGATATCTTATTTTAAATAATTTAAAAAAATTTGACCGAGACGCGTCGATTAAACACCAATAAAACTACTTAAATAATTAAAACTGAGAAAAAATCGCCAAGATGGCGGTTTTTTGGTAGAATAAATAAAACAAAATAATAATCAATCAATAAAAAATATGTCTTTACATATTGGTATTGTTGGTTTGCCAAACGTTGGCAAATCAACCTTATTTCAAACAATAACTAAAAAAGAAATTGATCGTTCTAATTATCCTTTTTGCACCATTGACCCTAATGTCGGAGTGGTTGCCGTTCCAGACGAAAGGGTTGATAAATTGGCTAATTTAACTAATTCTCTTAAAAAGATTTATACGACAATAGAATTTGTTGATATCGCTGGTTTAGTAAAAGGCGCCAGTAAGGGAGAAGGGTTGGGCAATCAGTTTTTGGCAAATATCCGCGAGGTTGACGCTATAGTTTATGTTTTGCGGGGTTTTAAAAATGACAAAATTATAAATGTACAACAAACAATAGATATTTTAAGAGATAAAGAGATTTTAGATACTGAGATGGCTTTGAAAGATCTGGCAACCGTTGAAAAAAAGATAAATGACTTGGAAAAAAAGGTTAAAGCAAACGATAAAGAAGTAAATTCTGAATTAGAAACTCTTAGAAAAATTCAGATTCTGTTTAATGCCGGCAAAGCTTTGTCGGAACAAAATTTTAACGACAATGAAAAAAAGATTTTGAAAGAGTATCAGTTGCTTATTTTAAAGCCGAGATTATATTTATTAAATGGAAAAGAAAATGAAATAGATAAAGAAATTATTGATGCTTTTGAAAAAAATCAATATCCTTATCTTATAATGGATATTCTAACTGAATTTGACGGAGCAGGTTTATCTTTAGAAGAAAGAAAATCTTTTGGCATTTCTGAAGAATTGAAAATCAATAATTTAATTGAAAAAACTTATCATTTACTTGATTTGATAACATTCTTAACC
>Ga0265594_1002585_pt1 | contig 12761 bp, 11 predicted proteins | sample saktaG_11_FD_190147 | JGI IMG/M metagenome (GOLD analysis project Ga0265594, IMG submission 190147) | Saline water microbial communities from Sakinaw Lake, British Columbia, Canada - sak_2011_5_24_80m | ecosystem: Environmental > Aquatic > Non-marine Saline and Alkaline > Saline ... | reverse complement strand
CAATCCCATACTGTTTTTTTAAGTGCAATCCAAGGTGACTGTTTTCAGAACCCAGTTCAAGAAAATATGATGGTTTACAGACCTCCTGCACTTTACTCATAAGTTCATCCAGTTTCTCGATCTGAGGCTTCATCCAAGATTCATAGACTTCATCAAGGCAAGACTTGTGATCATCGAAGTGGTGGTCTGTTCCAAGGATCTGTTGCCTCACAAGCTTCTTCCGATACTCAATCTCGCCTGAAATGCTTTGGTTTTTACGCTCCATCCCAGTCATTTCGAGAATTATTAGTAGGATGATAGTAATATGTAGTTGAAGAGTGAAAACCACTATTATTCTCCAAGTAGAATGAATGAGAAAAATAAAGTTTCAGTTATTATACCCGCACTTAATGCAGGGAAAACCATAAAAAAATGTATTGACTCACTGTTAGACCAGTCATTTAGGGGATATGAAATAGTAGTCGTTGATAACAACTCTTCAGACAATACAGTAGATATTCTTAAATCATATGGAGGAAAAATAAAGCTTTTCATCGAGACGAGGAAGGGATCTTTCATAGCTAGGAATACTGGTGTAAAGAACTCGGTGGGGAGCATTCTTGTATTTCTCGATGCCGATTGTATTGTAGGGAAAAAATGGCTTGAGAACCTTACCAAACCATTGATCTTGGAGGGAGCATTTGCAGCCTACGGTGGTTCTACCGATGTTGAGCAAACACGGTGGTCGAGTATGGAACACAGATATGAGGAAAGTACTGTTGAGGGATATTCAAAAGGAGGGTACACGCAAATGGGTGATACAAAGAATCTTGCGGTACGGAAAAATGTCTTTGAAAAGCTTGGTGGCTTCGATGAATTATTCAGGTTTTCAGGAGATACTGACTTCGGATTGCGCCTCATTGATGCAGGGTATAAGATACGTTATGTAAGTGGAAGTGAGGTCCAACATCACTTCAAGGCCACGCTAAGAAGGATTATTCGGGATAAATTCCGCCACGGATTTTGGGGGGTGAAGGTTTATGCCAGACATAAAAAACATTTAGTAATCTATGGGAGAGTTCTCCATGAGGTTAAACTGTCTGCCATCTTCCTGCTAGCTTCGATACTATTTTTTTCGGCAGGAATAGTGATCACCACGGGACTGGCGACCGCGTTTAAACTAATCTCCACCATATCTACGATCTCATCCGTATTCATGCTCATTGGTGCAAACCACACCACCGTACCGATAATAAAACACGGGTTGACAGATTACAATGTCTATGGCCTCATTCATTCGGCTGCCTGGAGGTGTGGCGCACTCTGGTATGTTCTGAAAAATCCTAAAGTCTGGGGCAAGATATGATAAAGCAATCGAAGGTTTCTATTAATGAGTTCATTAGTCCGAAAACCATAATCTATATAACGAAAAAAAGAAGTCTTAAAGAAAGAGTTTATCAGATAACTTACTTCTTCGGGCGGCGGCTTGGGAGTTTACATTATTTTCTTAGAGTAACATTATGGAGAATAAAAATAGCTAGACTTATTGGAAAAATAATTCCTAGCTTTAATAATCCACCACACATAGGAGAACTTGTCCGTTTTCTACATTTTAAAGACGAAATAAAAGGGATAGAGTTTCATGATGTTTTAGATGCTGGATGTGGTTGGGGGAAATATTCATTTTTTCTTTCAGAGTTAAATCCTGCTGTAAACATTATCAGTGTGGACATCTCATATTTGAAGGTAAATAAGAATAAGATAGAAGCTCAGCGGAGGAATATGAAGAATATTGGGTTCATAAAAAAAGATTTGTTGAACTTAAACTATGACAATAAATTTGATTTAATTGTGTGTGTTGATGTGATTGAGCACATTAAGGATGATGAAAAGCTGATTAAGGTTTTGTATAAAGCACTAAAACCTGATGGCTGCATTTTTATTCGGACTCCAAGAACCAATCAATTTAGGTTTTTTTCCAGATTTAAAGACCATAAAACGGAAGGTCATGTACGCGAAGGCTATCAACCAGAAGAGTTAGGTAGTATGATGGAAAAACAAGGATTTACAATAAAAAAGATTAGGAAAACACCAGGAGTATTTGGAGCTCTAGCATGGGAACTGGATTTGATTGTGAGGGAAAACGCTTACATCTACCATCTGATATACCCCCTGTTGTATATACTGAGTTTAATGGGCATGAAATTTGTTGGAAAAACTAGATTTAATGGTTTCTTTATTATAGCAGAAAAAACAACAACCTAGGAGAATATTTACCACTAAGATGGATCTGAAGCAAAAGACGATCGAGAACACATTCATTGTTTTTGCAGTAAGCTTTGTAACCAGAGGGCTTAATATTCTCACCAAGATTGTTTTAGTAAGGCTTCTTTTGCCAGAAGACTTCGGATTGTTCGCAATAGCCCTCTTAATAATAAATACTGTCAGCCTCTTCAGGGAGATGGGAATTGAGAGCGCACTTATCTACAAAAAAGACGACGTGGAGGATGCAGCGCATTCAGCATTCATAATCATTTCTGTGATAGGGATTATGATGTATACAATAATCTATTTTACCGCACCATATGTCGCGACATTTTATGGTGAAGCGGAAATAGCACAAATTGCCAGGATCTCAGGACTCACAGTAATTTTCATGGCTTTAGTATCTGTGCCAGTTACATTATTCTCAAAAAATCTGGATTTCGGTAAACGCCTGGTCCCGGATGTTGTATCAACCATCACTTACTCGACAGTAAGTATAATTCTAGCCTTCAAAGGATGGGGGGTTTGGAGTCTCGTCTACGGAGGTTTTATTGCAAGCCTTGTAAGCTTATTTGCGATATGGAAAATCAGCCCATACCGACCACAATTAAAATTTAATAGACGCATCATGTCAGAGCTTTTTAAGTATGGAGGGTATTTATTCGCTGCTCAAATGATCATCTTTGTTTTAACAAATGTGGATGACGCTGTGGTTGGGAAAATCTTAGGCCTTACTGTTCTTGGCTATTACACCTTGGCATTTTCATTTGCCAACATGCCTGTAACAAACATAAGTCATATTATGGGGAGGGTTATGTTCCCAACATTCTCGAGAATAAACGACAACTTACCGCTTCTTAAAAAGGCATTCTTTAAGACAGTTAAATATGTTTCCTCGCTTACCATACCCTTGAATGTAATCATCCTTCTTTTAGCATCAGAGTACGTTAGATTCATCCTCGGCGAGAGATGGATGAACGCAGTTCCTGTATTAAGAGTATTATGTTTATATGCAATGTTAAGGTCGCTGAATTCAAGCGCTGGCGAATTATTTAAGGCTACTGGACAGACGAAATTCATAAGAGATATGAGTTTTCTGCAATTAATTGTTTTTGTGGTATTTATCGTGCCGGTCACTCGGAGATTCGGTCTTGTTGGAGTAGGGTCTTTAATGGTTATTAAAGGCATAATGGCCTTTATCCTCTGTCTTTGGAGATTAATCCCGACACTCAATATGACAGTTAGAGAGTATTTTTCAGTCATAAAGAGTCAGTGTATTGCATCAGGTCTCGCCGGGATCATAACACTTGTAGCACATTCACTAATCAACCAAACAATGAGTTCAATGATCGTGAATACATGTTTGTTTGGATTGATTTATGCTCTGGTAATGTATCGAGTGGATAATGATTATTACCTTGAAGTTAAGGAGCGAGTCAACGATATTATGATACTCATCAACAATCAGGGCAGACAATGGATCTCAAAGTAACGATTTTCCATAGCCTGAATGGATTATTCCCTAAAAAGAAGCTTGATTGCAGAAGAAGTGAAAGAGATTACTCTATATGGGAATATACATCAGGCCCAGACAATTACGGGATTTACCGAGACTACATCACTTTAGAGAACAATATTGTTTTAGATTTAGGATGTGGTCTTGGAGGGAAAACAGTCTATTACGCTCAACAGGGTGTTGATTTCATAGTTGGTTTAGATATCGATGAACTCCACATAAAAGCCGCGAGACAATTATCGTTGGAGAAGAATGCACAAAATATTTCATTAGTTATTGGTGATGCACAACACCTACCATTTAAGGGAGATGTGTTTAACATCGTGTTAATGAATAATGTGTTTGAGCACATAACCAATCCTAAATCGAAGAAGGCATTAAATGAGGTTAAAACAATTCTAAAAGAGAGGGGGAGGGCATGTATTGATTTCTCACCCTGGAGCGCAAAAAGAGCAGCTCATACCGCAGAATATTTCAGAATTCCGTGGTGTCACCTCCTTTTTTCAGACAGGACGTTGTTGAAAGCTTTAGGGGAGATGAATCCCAAGGCGAGGTTTGGGAAACTAAGTTACGAGGAACACTTTCGTGAGTTGAATAAAATGGCAATAGACGACTTCCGAGAGATGATTGAGGAACTTAACCTTAGAGTCATCCATTTTGCTGTGAAGTCTGTTGAAAAAAAAGATTTTCTTATTAAACTTCCGTTTGTTGGTAAATATTTTGTAGATATTATTGTGTGTGTGCTTGAGAAGTGATTATCTTGTCGTAGAGGAGCTCAAGTTTCCGGCTTTTGTTTTTTAAGTTGAATTCTTCCTCAATCATCTTTCTATCATTCACACCGGAGTAACCCAATGATGCTGGTTTTCCAACAAATAGTAGATTCTTCAGTTAACTCGTCAACCTCCCTCTCTTGAGAGAGGACTCCCGTCTTACAGTCTAATACCACCTCAGGAATTCCAACGTGGTTTGTGGAAACAAAAGAGAATCCAACTGAATCCATCATGTTTAATGTAGTAATGTATCGTATATCTTCTCCAATTGCTCTGTTTGCGTTACGACATTAAATTCTTGTTCAATGTGCTTTCTACCTGAGTCGCCCAGTTTACCCCAAATTTCAGGGTTTTCGATTAGGTATGTTAACTTCTCAACTATTCCTTTGACATCACCATCATCGACAAGAAAACCCGATTCGTTGTTCAAAACTACTTCGGGTATTCCCCCAGTTTGAGTAGATACCACTGGCAGCCCACAGGCCTGAGCCTCCTTCAAAACATTCGGTCCACCCTCCTTAATACCCCCAGTTGCTGTGGGTGTTAAAAGAAAAATGTGAGAACACAGCAGTTTCTCCAAAATCTTAGAGTGTTGTTGAAACCCGACAAAAGAAACAAAGGAGGTAATCTTAAGTTTCCGTGAAAGTTCTATCATATCTTGCAAAAGTGGTCCGTCCCCGATAATTTCCAAGTGAAAATTCTTCTGAGTAAACGACAACATCCGCACAGCTTCAAGTGCGATATCAATCCCTTTCGACTCGACAAAACGAGTGACCATGAGAATCCGGACTAGCCCATCTTTAGGAGGTTTCCTCATCCCATGCAAAAAAAACGTTTTGATATCAATCCCTGTATGATGCACCATAATCTTGTCTTTAGGGCAACCCAACGAAATCAAGTCATCTCGCATAACCACAGAACGAGCTAAAAAAACATCTCCAACATCAAACAACCCATCATAGACACAGGGATTCACCTTGGGAGATGAATACACATCCCACCCCCTAAATGACGTCACCAAGGGAAGATTAAATCTCTCCTTTATAGGTAGTGCATACACCCCTTCAGGGCCGAACTGAGCGTGTAAGATTTTTATATTGAATTTTTTTATTGCACTACGATAGAAATTATATGCATGTACAAAGGGTATTCCTCTTTTTAAACGAGATAACAATGAAGTACCATAGAAAGAGTGATCAAGCTTCCAAGAACCCACCTTGAGATGAACAAGGTTATCGCAAGGGAAAATATCTAGATTCTCAAGAGAATGATAGAATACAACCGGTTTGAAACGGAGGACATTTTGTATTTCAGCATAGATAAAAGTTTGTGAAAAGGGTAAGTATTCCGTGATGATAAAACCTATTGAATCCATTATAATATTTTACAAATTAGGAAAATCAAATATGTAATATAACATGTCATACACATTGATTAAAGATTTACACTCAAATTCATTAATTTTCCAAGAGTTAAAATTTTTCTAGATATGTGTTTCCATATTCTCAACAAGACGATTTTTCATGAAATCTAGGGTATGGCATCAGGAGTTAAGCCGAACTTTTTTCCGCGATAAAGACGTATTCGAAGAAGCCGAAGTGGACGATTAAATCGAGTTTGGTTATTAAGCCAAGTATTTTGAACCTGGGTCCTGGAGAAAGTCTCAGCTTCTCCTCAATGAAGAGATAAAAGGGGACATATCTCGTCAGGATGTTATAGTAGTGGCCTTTTTCTTCGATTTTGAAACTTTTCTCTTTCAACAAAGTCTCAAGCGCATCCTCTGAGTATCCTTCTCTCACCTGGCCCCCCCCCCAAATTGTGGATTTTTTTCATGCAAGCTCTCCCAACCAGCTTTTTTCCCCTTTATGAGAGTCGAAAATATTTCAGTCCCGCCCTTTTTTAGCACGCAGTATATTTCGGATAAAAAAACACTGTCAGTTTCGATGTGTTCAAGATCATCAGACAACTCCCACAACAAAAAGATTAAATCATCGCGTAGATGAATGGGCTTATGGAGCTTGTTTCGGCGAAGATTATTAGGACGCTTACGAGAAGCAGCATGGGATAGATGATGATCAAGAAAGAAGACATCGCCCTTATACTTAAGCTTCTTTCGTATAAGCCGCATGACGCGAAGCTTTTCAGTCAACCATGACGGCATTGCCTTGTAGAAAGACCAAAAGCTTCTAGGATACATCTGAAGGTGCTGGTAGAGGATTCGCTCGAATTTGACAAGAGGCTTCTCATAAAAACCAATATAATCAATAGCCTCTATTGATATTCCAGCAATGCTGAGACAAAACCCTACAGCATTTACAGGGAATGATTGGTCGTGCTTCCTCCTCGTAAATCGTTCTTCCTGAGCTGCTGCGATTACCTCCCCGTCCTTGATAAGTGTTGCGGACGAGTCATGGTAAAAACACGAGATTCCAAGCACATACATTTTTCTAGAATTGGCGGTAATACTCCTCCCTAGCCCCACCCCCAATATCACACTCATTCCAAAGGGATTGAGCATCATCATCCGACTTTAAAACGAGAAAATTGCGACCCATAATCCTTGCAAGGATGGAGGAAGAACCGACTCCCAGAAAATACACAGGGATAAGGAGTACAAGATTCCCGACGTTTTTCATAACGTTGCCGAACCTTAGGAAGAGGGACTTGAAATACTTCAATATGGAATATACTTTTTTCATCTCAATCCTATCTAATCAATATTCTTCTAACACATTAAACTTAGAATAATATAGCATCAACATGGATTTAAAGCAAAAGACAATCGAGAACACCTTCATAGTGTTCATCGTGACCTTCTTCAACAGGGGACTAAACATCATCACAAAAATACTCCTTGCCAGACTGCTACTTCCAGAGGATTTCGGCCTCATAGCAATAGCGATGATAATCATAAACGCCATCTCACTATTTCGTGAAATGGGGATAGAAAGCGCCCTCATATATCGAAAAACAGATATCAAGAAAGCTTCCGACACAATATTTATAATACTCCCGTTCATCGGAGTGGGACTTTACGTTATTGCCTTTTTGATTGCACCGTATGCAGCGGAATTCTACGAAGAAATCTTAGTAAAAGATATTATCAGGATATCTGGAATCGTCCTCATCTTAACTTCTTTCAGCTCGGTGCCAGTTACACTCTTCGCAAAGGATTTAAACTTTAAGAAGAGGATGACACCGGAGGTCGTTTCGAATATCTCCTACACGATACTCACTCTGTTTTTAGCTAAACTAGGATTTGGCGTGTGGAGCCTCGTATACGGAGGAGTTATCTCGGGAGTGATAGGCATCATTACCATCTGGAGCATAACATCATACAGGCCTGCACTGCGATTCGACAGGAAAATCGCATTGGAGATGCTGAATTACGGGAAATACATCCTGGGAGCTCAACTCGTAATATTCGTCCTAATAAATATTGACACGGCAGTCGTGGGAAAGATTCTCGACATGAGGATGCTCGGTTTTTACACGATAGCTTATTCCATCGCAAACATCCCTGCGACAAACATCACCCATATTCTGGGAAAAATCCTCTTTCCAACTTACTCCAGATTACAGGACGATATGAAACGGTTTAACAGGTTCTTTTTGACTGTTGTAAGATACGTCTCTTTTCTGACAGTACCATCCGCCTTTTTCTTGTTCGCCTTAGCCCCCGATTTAGTAGCCCAAGTAATTGGTGTCAAATGGGCACCCTCGATAATTCCTTTAAGAATACTATGCGTGGGGGCGCTCTTAAGGTCTATTACCGCCACGACAGGGGTTTTGTTCAATGCTATTGGTAAGCCAAAACTCTTGCAGGACATAAGCCTTGTTCAGCTATTTTTCATGATCGCTTTTATCATACCCGCAACGACTCTGGGAGGTTTGGTGGGCGTCAGCATCCTCATGTCAACAAAGAACGTTCTCGCATTCGGAATGTCTTTTTACGTAGTTTCAAGGAACACTGAAATGAAATTAAGACAGCTTTACGATTCGATGAAAACGCAATTCAGTTCCTCCATACTGTCAGTGGCATCTGTTTTTTTACTTGGGACTTTAATCCCCCAGTCCTTGATCGGCTTGATAGTGAAAACCATACTATTTTGCGGCGTCTATATCCTATCCTTCAGTTTCATGGATAAAAAAATCTTTTACGAAATCTGGAGTCTATTAAGGTACGGGACGCATGAATTTAAAAAAGATACATTGGAATAGAGGGTTATATTATAAATCCTTGTCTATATAGGACTGGAACCACAATTCAAGCATGAGCAAATGCCATAGCCTGTCAACATCCTCCTTCCTGTTGGATTTAGTGGGGATTTTTTTTAAAAAATCCTGGTTGAAATACTCCCGTCGCTTAATGTATTGAATATCGAGTATATTTCCCGTATATTCCCCAAGTTCTCCTTTGAACCAATCTTGGAGGGGTACCGTGAACCCGTGTTTTTTTCTTTTTATTATTTTCTCGGGGAGAACACTTTTCAGCGACTTCTTTAAAATGTATTTTAGAGTACTGTCTCGGACCTTCATATTCCATGGTATTTTCGCTGAGTATTCGACGAGTCTGTAGTCGAGGTAGGGTACGCGAGCTTCAAGGGAGTGTGCCATGCTCATCTTGTCGACTTTCATAAGGAGGTTGTCTGGAAGCCAGACCTTGAAGTCGGCGTAGAGCATCTTGTCGAGGGTGTGGGTTGCGCTGGTTGTTTTATACTTATTACCGTATGCGTCCGGTGGGAAGTGACCTTTTATCTCAGCCTTGAATTTTTTCGTGAAAAACTCTTCCCGCTCCGCGTCGGTGAGTATCTTGATCATCCCACAATAGTCTGGGTCTAGCCAGTCTTGCCATTGGGCAGACTCTGATATATGGGAGTGGGTAAGTGATTTGATATACGCTGATTTTTTCCCTTCAAGCCGAATTCTGTGGTGTTTTAGCTCTCGTACATACTGATTGTAGCCTCCGAAGATTTCGTCTGCCCCCTCACCGGTTAGAACTACCTTAACTCTCTTTCTTGCGAACTCTGATACGAAATAGGTTGGCATGACTGCATAATCTCCTAGGGGTTCATCCAGATGCCAGACGACTGAGGGAAGAATCTTCACAGCGTCAGATGCATCCATCATTACTTCATGGTGGTTAGTATTGAATTTCTCAGACACCTCTCTTGCATAGCTTAATTCATTGATGCCTCTGGGAGCTCCATTAAACCCCACAATGAATGTTTCAATGGGTTTGTCTACAAACCGGCTCATAAGGGCGACGATGCCGCTCGAATCTATCCCCCCGGAAAGGAAAGCACCTAAGGGTACGTCACCCATAAGCCCTTTTTCAACCGAGCTAGTTAGCAGTTTAAGAACGTTTTTTTGATGAGACAACTCGTCAGGGTTTTTTTTCTTGGGGTAGACCAAGTCCCAGTATTGTTTGATCACTAGCTTACCACCCTCATACTCAAGTGTATGTCCGGGAGGTAGCTTTTTTATTCCTTGGAAAATCGTCCTAGGTGCTAGAATATAGCTGAATACAAAGTAGTCGTATAGGGCGTGGGGGTCCACTTCACGTTTTATTTCGGGAGCCTTTAAAATTGATTTTATTTCAGACGCGAAGTAGAGTACACCATCTCTCAAGGTGTAGTAGAGCGGTTTTATTCCGGCCCTGTCCCGAGCCAGAAAGAGCTTTCTTTTGTTGGAATCCCAGATCGTGAATGAGAACATCCCGTTCATGTAAGCGACGCAATGTGGTCCGTATTCCTCATATAAGTGTACAATAGTTTCCGTGTCAGAGGAGGTTGCGTAACGGTGACCCTTTGATTCCATTTCTTTCCTGAGTTCAAGATGGTTGTATAACTCACCATTATAAACGATCCATATTGTTCCGTCTTCATTTGACATTGGCTGATGTCCTGTCTCAAGATCGATAATCGAAAGCCTCCTGTGGCCTAGGCACACTTCTCCGTCGACGAACATGCCTTCGTCGTCAGGACCCCGGTGAGAGAGTGCATCCATCATCTCTGAAATAAGGTTTTTATCATCCAATCCCACGAAACCGCAGATGCCGCACATTTTATTCACCCAAAAGCTCGGAATAAAAGCCTTCCAACTTCTCAGTCTCCTTTATGATGTCAAATTCCTCTTCCATCAATTCCCTCCCAGCCATGCCAAATTGACCCCAAAGATCCTGATTTTCAATCAAGTAGCTGAGTTTATCAACCAGACCTTCAACATCCCCCTCAGAAGCAAGCAAGCCGGTTTTACCGTCAATCACTGCCTCAGTGATACCGCTGTGAAAGGTCGAAACAACAGGCATACCAGTCGCCGAAGCCTCCTTCAGACTGTTCGGGATACCCTCCTTGTCCCCGTCAGACGCCGTCTGAAAAGGCATGAAAAATATGTGGGAGGAAAGCATCTCGGAAACGACATCGGCATAAGGTACAAAGCCAGGTAGATGTACCTTACCCTCCAATCCGCATTTTTTTACCATACCCTTTGTTTCCTCGAAAAGTGGCCCCCCCCCAACCATCGTAAACTCTAGGTTTTCACGAGTCTCACACAACTTTGAAAAAACCTCGACCGCAAGCAGAGGCGCCTTCTTCTCTACGAAACGACCGACAGATAGCAGCTTGATTGGCTTTCTCTTTGAAGGCAACTTTCTTGCCGCGTATGGAAGCCGGTTTAAGTCAAGTGAAGTGTGATGTACCCGGGATCTGTCATTCGGACACCCAATTTTAACTGCATCTTTCAACATAGATTTAGAACGGAAGAGGAATAAATCACCCTTCTCAAATAATTCATCGTATATTCCCGGGTTTCTGACCGGCTCCAGATAAAGGTCATACCCCCGAAAGGAGGTCACTAAAGGCAGGCCAAATGATTCCTTGATGAAAAGTCCGTAAACCCCTTCAGGGCCGAACTCTGCGTGAAGGATGCGGATATTATGCTTCTGTATAATATCGTGAAAATATCGTTTCGCTTTAAGGTAATGCCTGAGTTTCTTTAGAGTCGAAATCGGCCTCCCCAGGGAAAACCCCTTTCTTAGTGCAAGCTCGTCTGCCCAGATGTTGAGGGTGATCACCGGTTGGTGGGGGAAAACATCCAGGTTATGCGTTTCGTGGGTTAAAACAACTGGATTGAATTTTTTCAGAGAGGTAATTTCATTGTATAGGAATATCTCAGGCAATATCAGGTATTCGGTCCTAATGAATCCAACGGAGTTCATTTTATTAGATATTCATCTGCCTTTGGCAAACAAAGTTTTCTCAAGGAAAGTTTACGTGCGATCATAGGTAAAAAGATGTGAAGTAGAATAGATAAGTTGATAGAAGATAATAAGATCAGTTGTATATTATATTTCACTTGAATATTATGAGATAGTATGACTAAGAGGGAAATTTTAATCATTTTAGGGTTATTTCTCTTCTCTTTCAGTCTTTATGCTCTCCCGGTTTTTTTAAGTTGTGGTTTCGCTGGAAGTGGGGCTGATTCAATGATTTACACGGTTTTTGCGGGGAATATTTTGGAGAATCAGGTGTTGCATATCCAGGAAGTATTGAATTGTAAATACGATACTTTCTTTTTTTCTCCCAGATATATTTTAAACACTCCTTTTGGTCTTGTTCAGCATTTTCCGCCGGGATTGTCGATTTACCTGGCGTTCACCGGTTTATTAATTTTCAATAAAATCGCGTATGCAGTCCCGTTAAGCGGGGCTCTTTGCATTATCCTGTTTTACTTTCTCGTGAAAAAACACTACGGAAGAGAGCACGCCTTTGTAGCGGCAATTCTTTTAATTACTATGCCCGGTTTTTGGTTGTGGAGTGTCTCAACCATGCCGGAGATCCCATCTACACTGATATTAGTGTCAATTATTATTTTGATAAAAAATATCGGTGATTCTAAAAGTAGATTTTATCATAAATCAATTTTACTGGCGATTCTAGGCGGGTTCTGGTTGTGGGTAAGGTTTCAGAACATTATTCTATTTCCGGCTTTAACGTACTATTTAATTGAGAACACCAAGAAGGATAGAAGAATAAAGGGTTTTTTCCTAATTTCTTTGATTGTCTTTTTCTTCATTTTGGGACTTCTCTCATACAACAACGCGTATTTCGGCGGTTTTCTCACTTCAGGATACGAAGCCTATCAGAAACAGGCTTATCCAGTGAGATATGATGTAGAGGAGGGTATTGGATCATGGCCTGAACTAATTCCGTTTAATTCAAAAGCTTTAA
>Ga0265594_1002583_pt1 | contig 12762 bp, 11 predicted proteins | sample saktaG_11_FD_190147 | JGI IMG/M metagenome (GOLD analysis project Ga0265594, IMG submission 190147) | Saline water microbial communities from Sakinaw Lake, British Columbia, Canada - sak_2011_5_24_80m | ecosystem: Environmental > Aquatic > Non-marine Saline and Alkaline > Saline ... | reverse complement strand
TTCTTCTGACCTGGAACATATCCTGACCAGTTGCCAGCCTGATGTGCTGGTAGACTTCACTGTGGCTCAAGCTACCATGCCCGCAGTGCATATTGCCACTAAGCACGGGGTTAACCTAGTAATAGGAACTACCGGGTTAACCGATGAAGAGCTTGGCGAGATTGGCCGATTAGCACGAGACCATAAAGTCGGAGCAGTGGTAGCCCCCAACTTTGCCCTGGGAGCAGTGCTGATGATGCATCTAGCCAAAGTGGCTGCCAAGTACCTTGACTATGCTGAGATTATAGAGCTACATCATAACCTGAAGGTTGACTCTCCTTCCGGGACTGCCCTATCTACAGCCAGGGCAATGGCAGCCGCCAGAGGTAAACCGTTCAAGCGCCCTCCCCCGGAACAAAAAGAGACCCCGCCTAGCCGGGGAGAGCAGGTTGAGGGTGTTACTGTTCATAGCGTGCGTCTACCCGGTCTTATGGCGCATCAGGAGGTGCTCTTGGGGGGGCCGGGGCAGACTTTAAGCATAAGACATGACACTATTAATCGGGAGTGTTATGTACCCGGGGTTATGATAGCCATTAAGGAAATAGTTAAACGGGAGGGGCTGGTCTACGGCTTAGATGCTCTACTTGGCTTGCCGGAGGGATAATGGAGAAGTATAAAGTAGCCATTGTTGGCGCCACGGGGCTGGTGGGGCAGGAGTTTATCAAGGTCTTGGAGCAGCGTGACTTTCCTATGGACTCCATCAAGCTTTTGGCTTCAGACCGTTCCGCAGGCAGGAAGTTATTCGTCGGTCATCAGGAGATTGAAGTCAAAGAGACTGTTCCCGAGTCCTTCAAAGAGGTAGATATTGCCCTCTTTTCTGCCGGCGCTGAGATTAGCCGCTACTTCTCACCTATAGCTGCCCAATCAGGAGCGGTAGTTATTGATAATAGCTCTGCTTTCAGAATGGTGTCTACAGTTCCCTTGGTAGTGCCTGAGGTCAATCCTGAAGACATTGAGTTGCATAAGGGGATTATAGCTAATCCAAATTGCTCTACTATTCAAATGGTAGTGGCTCTATATCCACTGCATAAGGTTAATCCTATCAAACGTATTATTGTTGATACTTACCAGGCAGTGTCGGGCACCGGTTCAGCCGCGGTAGACGAACTAAGCACACAAGCCAAGCAGATACTGGATGGGCAGGCTACTGTTCCCCATGTTTACCCTCATCAAATAGCCTTTAATGTCCTGCCCGAGATAGATGTTTTTCTGGACAATGACTATACTAAAGAAGAGTGGAAGATGGTGGAAGAAACAAGGAAGATAATGCATGCTGATAGTATAGCTATCTCGGCAACATGCGTACGGGTCCCGGTATTTACCGGGCATAGTGAAGCGGTCAATGTAGAGTTTTCCCGACCCATGTCTATTGATGACGCACGGCGTATTCTCGCCCAGGCTCCGGGGGTTAAGGTGTTAGATGACCCGGCGGTTAGTCTTTATCCTCAGCCGTGGTCGGCAGCCAGTACCGATGAGGTTTTTGTGGGACGTATTCGTCGAGATAGTTCTCACCCTAATGGTTTGGTTATGTGGGTTGTAGCCGACAATCTGCGCAAGGGAGCTGCCCTAAATGCCGTCCAGATTGCCGAGGAGATGATTAAAAGGGAGTGGCTCCATCCGAAAGAGGTGAAAAATGAAAGAAATAGGGCGATTGCTAACAGCAATGGTAACCCCCTTCGACGAAAAAGGGGAGGTTGATTATGAACAGGCTAAAAAGTTAGCTCTGGCCTTGCTTGACTCGGGAAGCGACGGGGTGGTGGTAGCAGCGACCACCGGAGAGGCGCCAACACTTACCTGGGAGGAGGAGATGAGCCTTTTTACGGAAGTGAAATCAGCGATAGGCAATTGTGGTACTATCGTGGCCTATACCGGCAGCAACAGCACCGCCGAAGCTGTGGAAGCGACCGGCAAGGCGGAGAAGATAGGGGTGGATGCCTGCCTTCTAGTCGCTCCTTATTATAACAAGCCAAACCAGGAAGGCATCTATCAGCACTTTAAGACCATCGCCGAGAACACCAGCCTGCCTATTATCATGTACAACATACCTTCACGCGTGGTCATCAACATGTCGTGGGAGACAATCGCCAGGTTGAGTCAGATTGATAACATTATCGGGGTAAAAGAAGCCAATGGCGATATGACCCACGTTGCTCAGACTATCAGCAATGTCAGAAAGGGATTCCTCATTTGGAGCGGCAACGATAACGATACCTTCCCCATCATGGCACTAGGGGGTTATGGTGTTATCGGTGTTACCACACATCTCGTCGGTAAACAGTATAAGAAGATGATGGATATTATTCTCAGCAACAAGATTGCCGAGGCGGCAACTATCCACTGCCACTTGGTACCGCTGGTAAACGCCATGTTTAGGGCACCAAGCCCGGCGCCGATAAAATATGCCTTGAACCACCTCGGCTTTAGCGTGGGGAAGCTGCGTCTGCCTCTCACTGAGCCTGATGAAAAGACAGCTGCCTTCATCAGAGATACCCTGAAAAACTATAAGATTGACCTGTCGGTGTAATCAGCTCCACCAGTCGTTAGAAGTAGAGACGAAACCCATGGGCTGATGCCTCAAACTCCATTGAGCGGTAGAACTTGTGTGCCTCTTTACGACTTGTGTCGCTGCTCAACCCGATTTTATGACATCCTGTTTCTTTTGCCTTACCAATGGCATAGTTCATCAGCAATCTGCCTATCCCCCGTCGCCGGTATTGCTCATCAACGACGACATTCTCTACCAGTGCCCAGGGTCGGGCTTCATGAGAAAGATTGGGTACAGTGAGGAGCACCAGAGAGCCAATAACCTCACCCTCGTCTTCAGCTACCAGAAGCTCATGACCGGGGGGGGGGCTGATCTCGGCGAAGACCCGCTGGTAATCGTTTGGAGTGGGGTTCTGGCATTGCTCGGCTTGAGAGGCAGTGATTGCCAATTGACGGTAAAGGTCAAGGATACGCGGGATATCGCCCTCTGTAGCTAATCTTACTGTTGCCATGCTGTCCTATCTATTATCCCCCGGGGCCCTATCAATAACTATAAAATAGGTGTCTTCAGGATGGTTTGCTCTCGTCCAGGCCCTATGCAGACGAGGTTAACCGGGCAAGAGGTGAGTTCCTCAAGCTTGGCTATATACTGGCGAGCCTCAACGGGCAGCTGCTCATACTCCCGGATATGAGTGGTCGGCGCCTGCCAGCCGGGTAGCTCCTCGTAGATGGGCTGGCACTTACTTAGATTGGTGATACTGCTCGGGAAATAATTGATTGTCTTCCCTTCCAGTTCATAGCCCACACATATCTTCAGGTGGGGCAGGGTGTCAAGGATGTCAAGACGGGTAATGGCTACCCCGGTAAAGCCGTTAACTCGAGTGCTAAGGCGAGCTGCCACAGCATCAAACCAGCCACAGCGGCGGGGCCGGCCAGTAACAGTACCATACTCGTGCCCCCGTTCCCTAATCAAATCGCCGGTTTCATCATTCAGCTCGGTAGGCATTGGTCCACTACCAACCCGGCTGCAGTAGGCCTTGAACACCCCGATGACACGGCTAACTTGGGTGGGGCCTATCCCGATACCCAGACAGCCTTCCCCCGCCAGTGGCGAGGAAGAGGTAGTATAAGGATAAGTGCCGAAGTCAGGGTCAAGCAAGGTTCCCTGGGCTCCTTCTAGCAGGACCAGCTCCCCCCGCTTCAATGCCTCCTCCACGATTATGGTTGTATCCGTAATATGAGGAGCCAGACGCTCCCCATACTGGCAATACTGGGTAAGTACTTCGTCGAACGGTAGCGGGCTGAGTCCATAAACCTTGGTCAAAATAGAGTTCTTGTAGTCAAGTACCAGGCGGAGCCGCTCCCGAAATACCTCTTTATCCAGGAGGTCGCCAGCCCTGATGCCATATCTGGCTACCTTATCGGCAAAGGCAGGTCCTATACCCTTGCGGGTTGTCCCTATTGCTTTGCCACCCCGCGATTCATCCTCCAGCCCATCAAGCAGGATATGATAGGGCATAATAAGGTTAGCCCGGTCACTTATGAACAGACCTGAGGTATCAATCCCATGCTGGTTAAGCTGTTCCATCTCATCAATTAGCACGGCCGGATTAATCGCTACCCCATTACCGATGACACAGGTGGCCTCAGGGTAGAAAATACCGGAAGGAACAAGGCGCTGCTTAAACTCCCCAGAGGGATTAACTATAGTGTGTCCGGCATTATCGCCGCCGGAAAAGCGGGCTACTACTCTTGCTTTCTGGGCAAGCAGGTCAACCACCTTGCCCTTTCCCTCATCACCCCACTGGGCTCCAATAACAGCAATAACTGGCATTATTTCCTCCTGCCTAGAATAATCCCCTCTTTACTTACAGCATAAACCTCTGTATAGATACACAATCTCTTAGAAGCTACCTGTTCCTTGTTTGTTTCCATACATGAACCAACCTGTGACCGGCCGTAAAAAAGCTAAACACAGCTATAATTGCTAGGGCGATAATTAGGGCGTTATCAATCTGGTTTAATAAAAGCCCTATTGCCAGCACGATGACCCTCTCGGTTCGGGTAAATAGTCCTACCTGACATTCCAGACCCAGTGCTTCCGCCCTAGCCCTGACATAGCTCACCAGCAGTGAGCCAGTTAATGTGGCACCAACCAGTATAACCCCGGTAGTTGATTGCTCTCTGGCATAGAAGGCTAAAATGCCCACTAGCAGCGCTGCCTCTGACAAACGGTCAAGCGTAGAATCAAGAGCGGCACCAAAATGTGTGACCTGATTATTGTGGCGGGCCAGTGTTCCATCGAGCATATCAAAAAAGCCAGCGATAAGCACTACAAAGCCGGCAGCAAGAAAATGTTCGGTAACAATAAGAGCGGCGCCGCCGACACTTAGTGAAAAACCAGACCACGTTATAAAACTGGGTCCTATAGGTGTCTTGGATAGAAACCGCGCTATCGGTTCAGTAAGACGATAGGCCAAGGCCTTACGAACTTCAGATAATTTTGCCATTTACCATCGCTTTTCTGAAACAATCCTGCCCTAGGCTGTCTCTATCTCTTACTTAAACCGGTATAGCTTCAACTTTGGGAAGGTGTTTCTGCCACGGGGGCTCGCTAAGTATTCTAGTATAGTGATTTAACACCCGTTGGGCAACGTGCTCCCAGCTATACTCCATTGCTTTAAGCCTTGCCCTAGCCGCCATCTCCTGCCGAAGCGGTTCATCAGTCAGGAGAGAAACTAGAGCCTGGGCTAACATTTTCTCATCCCGGGGCGGCACTAACCGCCCCTCAACACCATCAGTTAGCACGCTATTATAGCCCTCTATATTAGTAGCCACGACTGATTTACCCACTGCCATAGCCTCGAGTAGAACAATCCCAAAACTTTCCAGCCCTGTAGCCGGTGCACAGAAGACGTCGGCTGCTTTATAGTACTGGGGTAGCTCATTTTGGGGCTTACCACCGACAAATATGACATCCTTCAACCCGCTCTGCTGAACCTCTTTCTCATATTTACCACGCAGCCTCGTCCCGGGGCCGACTATAATAAGCCGTGAATCGGGTATTTCTTTCTTAACTAGCTTATAGGCTTTTATGAGGTAATCAACCCCTTTTTGTTCTTCCAAGCGACCAACAAACAGAATATTCAGTTTTCCATCACAGAATTCATTGATTGGAGAGACATCGGGGGAAAAGAGCTCCAAATCTATACCATTGGGAATAATATCATATTGCCCTGGAACATATTTGCTGGCGAACTCCATGGCTGCCTTGGATACGGCAATTCTGCCATCAAGCTTACGCAGGCGCCTTTTTAGCATTATGGTACTTATAGGTCTGCCAAACCTGTAGCCTGGCTTACCGCCGAAGGCGTGAAAGGTGGCCACATTAGCTGTATCGGAAAAACGGAGCACGGCACTACATAACATAGGCATAAAGGGTTCATGGAGGTGGATAATATCAAACTTCTCTCGCCTGAGAACCGATTTTATCGTTGGGCCTAGCCTCAGGGATACGGTAACCCGGCAGATGGTGCCGCCGGCGGGTATAGGGATAGGTGTACCTATGCGTATGAACTTGTCACCAAGACCAGAGATACTACCTGATGAGGGGGCAATAATCTTAACATCATGCCCCATCTTGGTAAGGCGACGCTCTAGAGAAGAAACGTGAATATTAACACCACCGGGGTAAGTAAAATCATAAGGCGAAACTAATGCTATCTTCATAAGTAGCCGCCTCAAGCTTCCCCCATAGATTTTTACTCAGGCTTTTCCTTTAAAGGACGATTCTTTTCGGCAACTTGCTGGGTGCTGGCAATAAATTCTTCCACCATTCGATGAGCTTCATCATCCGTATATTGAATGGGTGGTGATTTCATAAAATAGGCAGAAGGGGCTGTCAGTGCTCCCTTCAGTCCCCGGTCTAGGGCGAGTTTGCAGCACCGTAGAGCATCAATAACCACCCCGGCTGAGTTAGGGCTGTCCCAAACTTCAAGTTTAAGGTCTATATTCAAAGGAACATCACCAAAGGTTCGCCCTTCCATCTTGATGTGACAAAACTTGCGGTCCTTAAGCCAGGGTACATAATCGCTGGGACCAACATGGATATCACCCGGGTCAAGCTTATAATCAAGCTGAGAGGTAACGGCATTGGTTTTGGATATTTTCTTGGACTCGAGGCGATTCCTCTCTAGCATGTTAAGGAAGTCAGTATTACCACCAAAGTTTAACTGGTAGGTTCGCTCCAGCCTGACCCCACGGTCTCTAAACAGCCTGGTTAATATACGGTGGACAATAGTGGCTCCGACCTGGGATTTTATATCATCGCCAATAATAGGCAGCCCCTTTTCAGCAAAACGTCCCTGCCAGTACTTCTCCCGGGCGGTAAAAACAGGAATGCAATTGACTAAGCCACAGCCAGCTTCCAGTACCTGCTCTACATACCATTTGGTTGCTTCCTCACTACCAACCGGTAGATAATTCAGTACCACATGGGTCTTGGTTTCCCTGAGAATTTTAACTATATCAGCGGTTTGTCCCGGTGCCTTCTCAATTATCTGCGAAAGATACTTGCCCAGGCCATCATGGGTCATACCTCGCTGAACTTTAACGCCGGTAGTCGGCACCTCGGTAAATTGGAAGGTATTGTTAGGTGGGGTGAAAATCGCCTGTGACAGGTCTTTGCCAACCTTATTCTTGTCAACATCAAAAGCAGCGACGAAGTTTATATCACTGATGTGGTATCCCCCTAGATTGACATGCATCAGCCCGGGTACGAATTCACTCTCCTTCGCCTTCTGGTAGAAATGGACACCCTGGACTAACGATGAGGCACAGTTACCTACCCCTATTATCGCCACATTTATCTTTGCCATAATCAATCGCTCTCCCTTCTAATTAGCAGAAGACCCCTTTAAAGGTTGCCTAAACTAACCTATTATTAATTGAATTAACCAGACACGCATTAGTTAATAGCTATTGCGCTCTTGTCCCTGCTGACCCACAAAAATGTTAATACAATTACTCGGTTCAACAGCATGGCCGCCTAATGAGGGGCACTGGTGAAACTGGTTAATAATTAGCCTTGACCAATCCTGAATACCTTGGTTCCACACGCAGGGCAGACTCCCCGTGTTGCTGGTCTTCCATTCTTCAGGGTAACCCGCTGGGCGTTTTTTATTTCTACCTTCCTTCTGCACTTAAAACAATACGCTTGCACTTTTGTTGACCTCCTTTTAGCCTGCCTGAACTATATTCCTTTTATAAGCAGACTGTCAAGTCCTCGGCTGCTCAGTACTAACCTCATCAATTAGCTGTAAGAGGTACTCTCCCCGCTCAATAGAATCATCCCGCTGAAAGATTAGCTCAGGAATACGCCGGAGCCTCAGACGTTTGGCCAGCTCGTTACGGAAGAAACCCGAAGCAGCCGCTAATACGCTTAGTGTTTCCTGCTTCTCCTCCTCGTTACCTATACGGCTGACGAATACCTTGGCATGTCTCAGGTCAGGAGAAGTGGAAACATCGGTTATAGCAATCAAATTGCCGAGTCGCGGGTCTTTCACTTGGCGCAGAAGCAATTCACTGATTTCCTGGCGAATGAGACTATTCACTCGCTCAATACGATGTGCCATAATTGTTGTCTCCTAGTCAGCTTTCTGGCTCCGGAAGAATTCTAATATATCACCGACCTGAAACTCATTAAAGTCCTCAACGGCCACACCGCACTCATAGCCAGCGGATACCTCCTTGACGTTATCCTTAAAGCGTCTCAGGCTGCTAACTACGGATTCGGTTATCACTTCCTCCCCGCGCCGCAGTCTGGTGGAGACACCCCGAGTTACCTTACCCTCGTTGATATAGACCCCGGCCGCCCTTTCTTTCTTTCCTGCCGAGAAGACAGCCCGTACTTCAGCCCGTCCCTCAATGACCTCAATATAAGTTGGCTCCAGCATACCTTTGAGAGCCTTGTCCACATCATTTACCAGATTGTAGATTATATTGTAGCGGCGGATGCTCACGCCTTCCGTATCAGCTAACCGTCGCGCCCCGGCCTCAGAATCAACATTAAAGCCGATGATGAGTCCCTTAGAGGCGATAGCCAGCATAACATCGCTCTCAGTAATATTGCCGCTGCCACTATGGATAACCCTGGCCTTGATTTTCTCTGTCCCCAACTGTTCCAAGGAATTTCTTATCGGCTCAATACTGCCCTGAACATCAGCCTTGAGAATAACATTAAGTTCTTTTACCTGGCCAGCGCTTATCTGGTCAAGGATATTATCAAGGCTCACTGTTTTTGACGTTAGTGAAGCCCCTTGCTGTGCCTCCAGTTGATTTTTTTGTATCAGGGCTTGTGCTTGGTGTTCGTTAGCTACGGCATTTAGGGTATCTCCCACTTGAGGCACACTGTTCAGACCAAGGATTGCCACCGGGGTAGCTGGTTTGGCTTTCCTCACCTGTTTACCTTTATCATTAAACATGGCTTTTATTCTACCCCAGGTGGTGCCGATTACTACCGTGTCGCCAACCCTCAGGGTTCCGTCATGAACCAGCACTGTGGCTAGAGGCCCCTTGGTCTTGTCCAGATTGGCTTCAATAGTTACCCCTACCGCTGGTTGATTGGGATTGGCTCTAAGGTTCTCCATCTCGGCGACAGCGAGAAGATTTTCCAGCAGGTCAGAGATGCCTTTCTTTTCTCTGGCCGAGGTTAGAACACAGACGTTATCACCCCCCCACTCCTCAATAACTAGATCGGCATCAGCCAGCTGCTGCTTGACGCGCTCTGGGTTAGCCTCGGGCTTATCAATCTTATTAATAGCCACCATAATAGGTACTCTAGCCGCTCGGGCGTGGTCTATAGCTTCCAGGGTCTGTGGCATTACTCCGTCATCTGCGGCTACTACCAAAATAGTGATGTCGGTTACCCGGGCACCGCGGGCTCGCATGGCGGTAAAGGCTTCATGCCCCGGGGTATCCAGGAAGGTAATCTTTTGCCCGCCAACCTCTACTTGATAAGCACCAATATGCTGGGTGATACCGCCGACTTCGGTATCCACCACATTAGTCTGCCTGATAGCATCTAGAAGCATAGTCTTACCGTGGTCAACATGCCCCATAATAGTAACTATTGGAGGTCGTGGCTGCAGATTGCTGGCTTCCTCGTTCTGGAGCTGCTGCCGCTTAATCTCGCCGATGATAGTAGCTGATTTCCGACTACTTCGTGACTGAGGCCGGACTTCATAACCCATGTCTGTAGCTATAGCTGCGGCTGTCTCATAGTCAATGGCCTGGTTAATATTAGCCATAATACCGTTTCTCATCAGTCGTTTGATGATGTCAATGGCACTGATTGACAGGAGCTCAGCCAATTGTCTCACGCTCAAGGCATGCGGAATCTCAATTGTGCCTGCCTCCGCTGATGAAGAACTGTCACTAACCTCAGTTTTCGCAGTGTTGTCCTGTTCACCTACTCTGGCCACTGATTAACTCCTTACACAAGGTCATCTTTCCCATACTTACTCAGCTGTTCTCGATTATCCCGGGTAAGAGTAGTCCGTAGAACATGCTCCAGCTGACTACCCCTTAACCCCACCTCCCAGCATCCTTGTGACTGACATAAATAAGCACCGCGTCCTGCCTTCTTGCCACTGGTATCAACCTCCACACTCCCATCAGAAACACGCACTAAACGGATTAGTTCCTGTTTGGCTTTTACCTTACGGCAAGCCACACAGGTCCGTTGTGGTGTGTGCTGTCTAATACTCGTCCTCTTCATCATTGTCTACAGGGGTTTCTCGCTGTCGGCGCTGCCTTTTGAGCCTGATGCCATCCTCGGCTCTCTCCTTACCTTTATTGACTTTCTTTTTCCCCTTCTTTGCCTTGGTTTCAGACTTAACTGGTCTTGGTACCATAATATCCTCAGCAAAGCGTACCTGAGATTTTTTAGGCGGTGCTTGCGGTTCAGGTGGGATTTGTGGGGGAATAAATGTATCCTCAGCAGTTGTTGAAGGTTCAGCCGCTTCTTCTGGTGGCTTTGCCGATACTAAAGCGGGCTCCATGACCTCTGGGGCTTCCTCTGCAAGCTCCTCCTCGACGGCAGCTTCTTCTGTCGTCTCGGCCTCGGCCTCAGCCTTGGCGGCTCTTTCTTCCTCAGCAGTTGAGGCACTCTTAATATCAATTCGCCATCCGGTTAGTTTAGCTGCCAGCCTGACATTCTGTCCTTCTTTACCAATAGCCAGTGAAAGTTGCCTATCAGGGATAACCACAGTAGCTACATTTTCTTCATCATTCAGCTCGACACTCAGTACCCGGGCTGGGCTAATAGCATTAGCAATAAAGGCAGAGGTAGACGGGTCCCACATGACAACATCAATTTTTTCACCATTTAGCACATTCACAATATTTTGTATCCTGATACCACGTAATCCAACGCAGCAACCAACGGGGTCAATACCATTCTGGCGTGCCGCTACGGCTACCTTGCTTCGGTAGCCAGCTTCACGAGCAACTGATTTTAACTCCACAACCCCGTTAAAGACCTCAGGAACCTCCAGCTCAAAGAGCCGGCGAAGCAAATTTGGGTGAGACCGTGACACTACCAGTTGGGGTCCCCGGCTAGTCTGGGCTACCTCTAATAGGCAGACCTTAAGCCTTTGACCTACTCGGTACCTCTCATTGTGCATCTGCTCAGATGCTGGCAGAAGTGCCTCAGTTCTACCCAAATCAAGAAGTATCTGTCGGGGCTCAATGCGCTGCACCGACCCGGTGATAATATCGCCTTCCTTATCAGCATATTCCTCAAATATAGCGCTGTGCTCTGCCTCGTGAAGGCGTTGTAAGATGACCTGTTTTGCTGTTTGGGCGGCGATACGCCCGGCATTAGGCGGTGTAGCTTCTACCGTAATAGTCTCGCCAATCTGTACATCTGGCTTGAGTTGGCGTGCCTCGTCTAACTGTATTTCAAGACGCTCATCTGAAGGTAGCTCGACTACAGTTTTCTCAGCCCATACTTCAACCTTCCCAGTAGCAGGGTTAATCTTAACCGCGATATTCTGGGTAGCAGCGAAATAGTCTTTTCTATAAGCTGATACCAGGGCTGACTCTACGGCAGCAATGACCACTTCCTTAGGCAGTTTCTTCTCTGCTGAGAGTTGAGTGATGGCGAGTAGAAAATCGCTCTTCATCGCAGATTAAAACCTCCTATTATATTATTTACCACCTAGTAAAAATAAAAAAGTGGGAATAACCCCACTCAACTACTTAATCCTATCTGATAGGTAGTATAGCATAATAAGGTTTAGGATGCAAGTCCTTGGGCAATGTTAAAGCTAGAAATATTAGTTCCATTAAGCTATAATAAACACTATGGATAATAGCTGTAACGCCGTTTTTCAGAGGGGGGAAACTTGAGTATAGAAAAATTAAAGGCTTCTGTTACAGGTGAAGTAGACGCTCAGCGCCATCAGCTTAGTGAGCTTAGCCTGAAAATTCACGATAACCCTGAGCTAGGTTTTCATGAGGTCAAGGCGGCTGCCTGGTTAACTCAGTATCTAGAGGAAAATGGTTTCTCTACAGAGCAGGGCATCTGTGAGCTGCCGACTGCCTTCAGGGCAAGCTACGGACAGGGAAAACCAGCTATTGCTATTCTAGCTGAGTATGATGCCCTGCCCGGTCTGGGTCATGCCTGTGGTCATAATCTAATAGCTACCTGTGCGGTTGGTGCTGCTGTGGCTTCCAAGCTGGCCGTTGACCAGTTCGGGGGCAGTGTCTTGGTTATCGGTACACCGGCGGAAGAGATTAACGGGGGCAAGGTACCTATGATAGACAGAGGTGCCTTTAATAACGTGGACGCAGCCATGATGGTACACCCGGGGGTGTATGATACGGCTACCATTCGTGCTCTTGCCTGCCAGAGTCTGGATGTTGAATTCTTCGGCCAAGCGGCTCACGCTGCCGCCAGGCCAGAAGAAGGTATCAACGCACTGGAAGCCATGCTGCAATCTTTTGCTGCCATTAATTCCCTGCGCCAGCACATTAAATCTACAGCCCGCATCCACGGTGTTATCACTGATGGCGGAGAGGCAGCCAATGTTGTCCCGGCCCACAGTGCGGCAAGCTTTATGGTGCGTGCCGAAGATGATGCCTACCTTGATGAATTAAAGCAGAGGGTTCTAAACTGCTTTATCGGAGCGGCTACTGCTAGCGGCGCTCGACTGGAATATAAGTGGGGAAATTCAC
>Ga0265594_1002579_pt1 | contig 12768 bp, 11 predicted proteins | sample saktaG_11_FD_190147 | JGI IMG/M metagenome (GOLD analysis project Ga0265594, IMG submission 190147) | Saline water microbial communities from Sakinaw Lake, British Columbia, Canada - sak_2011_5_24_80m | ecosystem: Environmental > Aquatic > Non-marine Saline and Alkaline > Saline ... | reverse complement strand
TGAATTGGTTTATCTCCAGATGGTTCAAAGGGAAGTTCTGTTATTTCTTTTCCACATTCAGCACATTTCCAATTTCCTTGCACCATTTGTCTTGGAGCAAAATTTCCTCTCTGAGGTCTATTCTTGCTCCAACATTCTTTGCAATGAAGTGGTCTGTCTCCAGACGGTTCAAAAGGAAGTTCTGTTATTTCTTTTCCACAATCACTACATTTCCAATTTCCTTGGAACATTTGTTTAGGAGGAAAATCTCTATTTGATTCCATGTTTTTTATTTGATTAAAAAAAGCGACCTTTTAACTTCTAAATCGCTCTTTTAAAAATAACCGACTTATAAGCTTAATTTAATTATAAATAATACAAAGAATAAATCAAGTTTTTAATTTGCTATAAGCCTGGCTTATACATCTACTGTTTTCTTTTATTAAGTTTTATAGTATAAATTAAGTATGTCATTATCTATAGGAATAGTTGGTTTGCCTAATGTTGGCAAGTCAACATTATTTCAAGCAATAACTAAAAAACAGATTGATAGAGAGAATTATCCTTTTTGCACCATTGATCCAAACATTGGTGTTGTTGTTGTCCCTGATGAAAGAGTTGATAAACTAGTTGAATTAACTAAATCAGCTAAAAAGATTTATACAACAATAGAATTTGTTGATATTGCTGGATTAGTAAAGGGAGCTAGTAAGGGAGAAGGATTGGGCAATAAATTCTTAGCTAATATTAGAGAAGTAGATACTGTTGTTTATGTTCTACGTTGTTTTGAAAATGACAAAATAGTTAACACTCAATCTTCCATAGATCCTTTAAGGGATAAAGAGATATTAGAGACGGAGATGATAATAAAGGATTTAGAAACAGTAGAAAAGAGATTATCTGGACTAGAAAGAATGATTAAAGCTCAAGACAAAGATTCTTTAAAGGAAGCAAAGATATTAGAGAAAGCTAAAGAACATTTAGAGGCTGGAGATTGTTTAGCTGATAAAGAGTGGAGCGAAGGAGAAAAGAAAGCCTTGAATAGTTATCAGCTTCTAACTATTAAGCCTCGTTTATTCCTATTAAATGGTAAAGAGGAAGAAATAAATAAGGATGTTCTGGCTAGTTTTAATAATTATTTAATACTTGATATTCTAACTGAGTTTGATTCAGCTAGTTTGAGCGTTGAAGAAAGAAAAGAATTTAATCTACCAATAGAGCTTAAATTGGATGAATTAATCAAGAAGTCATATCAACTCTTAGATTTAATAACCTTCCTAACAACAGGTCCTGATGAGACTCGTGCCTGGACTCTCAAGAAAGGAAGTTTAGCTCCTCAGGCTGGAGGAGTAATTCATACTGATTTTGAAAAGCAGTTTATTAAGGCAGAAGTTATTAATTGGGAAAAGCTTATTGAGGCAGGAGGATTGGGGAAAGCGAGAGAGAAAGGATTAATTAGAACAGAGGGAAAGGAATATATTATTCAAGATGGTGATGTCATAGAGATTAAGAGTAGTGCTTAGTCTCGGTTCGAATCCTAGCTCGGCAGCACGCTAGTGCATTGTTCGAGAGACCGAAAGGCTTAAAAATTGCCAAAAGGGCAATTTTTTATTAAAATTAAATTAATGAAAATTAAAAAGATTATATTTTGGATATCAATATTATTGTTTCTGACTGCTCTAGGAGTTTTTTTATGGAAGACGAAAGGACTGACCCAGCCTTTTGGATTAGATAATATGTGGGTTTTGTCCGAAGAATTTACTCAAACAAAAATTAATGGAGAGAATATAATAGAGAATCAAAAAACTAAATTCAGAATTAAAATACCAGAAGATTGGATTGTTTATAATGATATAGGGAGATTAGGGTTAATATTTGTTAGTCCAGACTTCAAGCTTCATGATAATGCAGGACCATATAGTCCACCCATTCCTCGAGAGGGTTGTTCTATGTCTGTGGAAATTTTAAAAGAAATAGGATTTCCAGAAGACGAATATACACGATTTCAACATGTGGAAGAATCTATTCAGTGGTGTCTAGAAGATGAAGAAAAATGTAAAAAATATGGAGATGAAGTTATAGAAGTCAATGGTAATAAAGGATTAAAACATACTAATTATCAGGAAGAAGTATCTGATGTTGATCACTCTGTAAGGATCCAATTTTCTAAAAACGAATCAACATATGAAATCGCCTCCTATTTCTATTTAAGAGATAGAGAAAGATGTATTCAAGAATTTGAGGAAATTTTAAATACTCTTGAGATAAATTAAAAACTTAAAAATTATGAAGGCCATAAAAGAAAGGTTTAATGCCATTAAAAATAATAAATTTCTTTGGCCCCAGCTTTTGAAAAAGCGTAATCAGAAAAGACCCTTTTTATCAAGGTTTTTCTTCTTTTGGGCCTTATTTCAAACAATATTGATACATCGTTTAAAAATTAAAAAACCATTTAGAGAGGTAAAAACATTTTGGGGAGATAGGATGACTATGATATTACCCCATCCGACCTTTTTATATTTTTATGGGATTTTGGGACGCAATGAAATTTTCTTGACAGATTTTATAATTAATTATCTTAAGATAGGCGATGTGTTTATCGATGGAGGAGCAAATATTGGATATTACAGTTTATTGGCTTCAAAAATAGTTGGCAATAACGGGCAAGTATATAGTTTTGAACCAACCCCAAGAATTTATTCTATATTGAAAAATAATTTAAAAAGAAAGAAGAACGCACATCCTTATAGAGTAGCATTATTAGATGAAAATAAGATGATTAATTTTACAGACTTCGGGCTTAAACATTCTTTATATAATTCTGTTAATGAATTACCAGAAAATCATATTGCAAAAAAAGAAAGTAAAGATATTAATAATATTATCGTTGAAACAAAAACTATTGACAGATTTTGTAAAAATCATAATCTAAAACCAGATTTTATTAAACTTGATATAGAAGGAAGTGAGTCGAGAGCTATTCTTGGAGCAAAGAAAATAATAAGTAAATATAAGCCAATTATTGCAATGGAAATTTGGGATTATGCTGTTAAAAAGGGGGATTTTAGAAAAATACATAAAATACTATCAGAACAATCTTATTCCTGCTATCAATTGATAGATGACTTTAAATTATTATTAATGGATTCTTCAAATCAAAATTTCGATCCTAAATTTTATAATATAGTTTTTATTCCCAAAAATAAAAATAAGTATTAATCAAAACCATCTATCATGAATCTAGTAAATGAAAATTATTATCAAAAAATTAAAAAATTGAACATAAGACATTATACGGGAGAAATTCCTTATTATTCGAAGGAACTTTTTAGAAAGGCGGAAGTTGTAATTTTAAATAAAATAAATAAAAAATCAAAAATATTAGATCTTGGTTGTGGTTCCGGGAGGTTTTCCATTAATGCTGGAGAAATGGGTTTCAATGTAACAGGGATAGATATTACTCCGGAGGCAATAAAAACTTGTAAAAAAAGAGCAATCCAAAAAAAATTAATCAGAACTAAATTTTTGGTGGCAGATATGAGCAAAATACCTTTTCCCGATAATTATTTCGATTATGTATTTTGTCCTAGGTTTTCTATCAATGCAGTTGCTACTTTTAAAAAAAGAAAAAAATCAATTGAAGAAATGGTTAGAGTTGTAAAGCCAGGAGGTAAAGTTTTTATAGAAAGTTTTAACAAACTTTATTTAGGAAATGGACCAATTTTTTTATTTAAAAATATTTTTGGAGATTTGATAAGACAAATTAAGATTATTTTTTGTAAATTATTTTCTAAGGAATATCAAGGATTATTACCGGGGGATATTACTTATGAAAGTAATAAAGTATCAACAGCCTCTATAGGATATGCACACTTGCCCACATTTGTTGAATTAAGAAAATTAATTCCAAAAAATAAAAATTATGAATTTTATTCTATTTTTCAAATAGTAAATAATAAAAAAATCGATTTTCTCAAAAATTTTAGATACTCTATTTGGATTTTTATTAGAAAATAAATTATTTGACATGTTTATATTTTTCTGGTAGACTGCAGAAAATCAAAATATAATAAGGAAAAGAAAGGAAGTGATTAAGATGTCTGTCCAAGAGACCTTTGTCATGGTGAAACCCGATGGTTTAGCAAAGGGTCTGGTTGGACAGATTCTTTGCGAGATTGGGAGGTGCAATTTAACTGTTATAGAATCGGTAAGAATTCGGCTTTCTCGATGTGTTGCCCAAGAAATTTATCTTGGCGAAGAGAAAGAAATTTACTTCGATGATATAATAAGTTGGATCACTTCGAACCCCGTATTGTTTATTAAGGTAATCGGCGATGATGCTGTAGGAAAAATTAAATGGAAGATTATCGGTAGATATCCAAGTGGTTTGAGAGGGCAATATTCTGAAAGTTGGATAAAGAATATTGCACATGCTCCGGATTCAGAGAGTTCAGCATTAAGAGAAATTGAATTAGTTAATCAAATTCTTGAAGGAAAAACTAAAATGAATGAAAATAAACTTAAAAACAAAATGGTGTTTGCTCTTACGGGAATGAGTGAATGTGGCAAAAGTACCGTAGGTAGATATTTTTATTCAAAAGGGATCCCCAGGTTAAAGTTTGTTAAACTTTTCGGGAGAATTAGGGATAAAATTTCTCCTAATCAAGATCTAAAGCAGTTTGTTCTTGAACAAGAAAATAAGGACCCATTTCATCTTTGGGATATATTTATAGAAGAATTAATCCTTGAGATGGAAAGTAAAGGCGTGAATATAGTTTCCATAGAAAGTCTTTATGGAGGCGGTTTAGGGCCTTATCTCAAACAGCAATTAAAAGATCATTTTTGTATAATCTACATCGAAGCTTCAGAAGAGCTACGATTGCAGTATCAGATTAAACGAGAAGGTCTTGAGTCAACAGAGGCAGCAAAAAAAATTCTCCTGCCGAGAGATGAAATAAAAAAAGCTTCAGGAATCCCAGAACTCAAAGAAATTGCTGGCGAGATTATTCACAATACCAGATCGTTACAAGATCTATATGAAGCCGTAGATCAAGTAATCGCTAAACACAAATAGGTTTACAAAATAAAACCTCGTTGATAGAATTAATAAAGACGAGGTTTTTTATATAAAATGCAATTTATTTTCATGGACAAAATTAAAATTAAAAATAATCAAATTTATCATGAATCAGCTGGAGGGTATGTTTTTTTTAATGATTCACAAAAAAATGTTTTATATGTTGCTATTCTGAAAAAAGAAGAAGGATATTTTATTCCCAAAGGACATGTTAAAGAAAAAGAAACACCTGAGCAAGCATCCTTAAGAGAAATTAAAGAAGAGTTAAGAATAAAGAGTAAGTTAAGAAAAATTGGAAAGGTAGGAATTAATAAGTATAAATTTTTTATGATGAATGATGATAAGGCACATTGTAAAAAAGTTCATCTTTATGTCTATCTCTCAGAAGAGAAATCAAAAATCAAACCACTTAAAAAAGAAGATTTCTTAAAGGCGGAATGGGTAAGTGTAACTAAGGCAAAAGAAAAAATAACCTTTGATAAGGAGAATTTGCAAAAAGCAATTAATCTATTTAGATCAAAAGAGAAAAAAACAAAAAAGATTAATGAGGATATTATTAAATCTTTTTCAAAAGCATTAAAAGAAAATCTTTTTGCGATAATTTCTGATGGTAGCTTGGCCTTTGAGTGTTATGATAGTGAATGGAGCGACATAGATCTAGTATTGGTGGCTGAAAAAAATAATTTTAAAGCAAAGCAAAAAATAGCTCGTGTTAAACAGATTTTAGAAAAAAAATACAAAAAACATTTAGGAATTAATGTTATTTCGAGAGAGGAATTTCAAAAACCAATAAATCCTGTGATTAGTCTTGATGGCAAAACCCTGCAGGCTCTCTTAGAATTAAGTAAATTTCCAAAGAGATTAATATTCTGTAAGAAAATTATTAAATTTTATATTCCCAGTAAAAAGGAGATTAGGAAATATAGCATATCTAATATATTAATGTTTTTATTAAGAGGAAGAAGAGATCTTACTTCTAGAGAGTTTATAACTAGAGAAGAATATAAAAAGATAACAGAAAAACAAATAAGAGCGTCTTTTACTATAGCAAAATTAGCAATTCAGTATTTTACTTTTTATATTTGTGAGAACAAAGAGGATATAGTAAGAAGGGCATCAAAAGTCTTTCCAAATTTTCGCTTCCATGTCTTAAAAGATAATCTAATAATTATAAAGGACTGGAAAAGGAAAAGAACAGCCTCAGAATACAAAAATCTTTTAAAAAGAACAGATTTGTTTATAGAAAGTTTTTCTAAATATATTATAGAAAAAATAAGGAATCAATGATTTAAGGTTCTATTTTTTCGATAATTTTGACAATATCTTGTGGTTTAGAGATATAAATTCTATAACAAGGAATATTTTTAATTAGATTTTCTATACTACCATTTAACTTTAATTCTCTTTTTATAGAATTTAGAAAATCTTTATCATAAATTATTTTTTTGGTAGAATCTTTTTCTTCTACAAAGTTCATTCTGTCTAATTTTGGGTTAAAAAGTTTTGCTATATGAGAAAGTATAGATTTTAAAACAGCTTGTTTAGATTCTTTCTTGGTTAGTTTCTTAAAACGATCTTTTTCTTTTTTTACATTAAAATGAACGAAAATAATAGCAGAAAGCCTTTTTGATTTTATATTTCTAAAATTGTTTTTAGGACTAATAAAATAACCAGCACAGCTTTTGTTGTTATCTTTAAAAGAGTCAAAAAATTTCTTATGGTATTTATTAAAATAATTAGCTATTTGTATTCTAATATGAATTGGTATGAAAGAGTAGCTAGAAATAACCCCATTTTTATTTAAAAAGCAAAATTCATCGCCAATATATTCATTTGACGTTAGGGCAATTTCGATTGACGAAAGTGTTTTGGCCGTACTTTCGCCATCGTCAGCAAAGCAAAGAGCATTTTTATTAAATATAGCTGCAGATCCGTGCAAAAGAAATAAGTTATTTTTAATAGAATGAAGCCCGACAAATCTAAAAAATGCCTGTAACAACCCAATTAAATTAAATGGGTTTGATAAGTCGTCAATATTATAGCCGGCTATTATAAGATGTCTTTTGTTTAAAGATAATTTAATATACCGCTTTTTATCCTCTTTGATAGTAATTTTTATTTTATTATTAAAGTTATTTACCCCTTTTGAATTTTTAAGCAGGCCAAAAAGTCTTTGTATATTAACAAGATCTTTTTCTATCTCAAGAATAATTTTTAAACTCGATATTAATATTTCTATTGTTTGAAAATCTTTTTTCATTGCGTATATTATTAAACAAAGGATAGTAAATGTCAATAGTTGACTTTTTGAGAAAATTTTGGTATAAAGGCGACAGTACAAGGACGCTCCTTGTTTAACAATTTAATACTGAATGTAATACAGAAAGAGAGGTTATTATGGCTACCATCTTAATAGCAGGAGCTACTGGAACCGTTGGTTCCGAATTGGCGCCTCTCTTAGAGAAAGGGGGGCACAAACTTATTTATTTAACTAGAGCAAGTAGTATTCCTCGACTAAGACTTCAAAGATTGAAAGGAGATGTTTTAGTAAGCGATATTACTAAACCAAGAGCTGGAATAGGCGAGTCGCCAATAAGTTTACTTAAAGCATTACGAATTAATAAGCTTGTTAATTGTGCAGCTTCAGTAAAGTTTCAGGCATCTGATGCTGAAGAAATATCTCAAGTCAATATTGACGGAGTCAGAAATCTTCTAGCTTTAGCGAAAGAACTAGAGATTCCGGAATTTCATCAATTAAGTACAGCTTATGTATCTGGTGATGCTAGTTATTCCACAGAAACAAAGATAGACAATAATCAGCATTGTCGTAATATCTACGAAAGCACTAAAAGATATGGAGAGCTTTTGGTAAATAACTGGGATTTTGGAAAGCATTCTATCTATCGTCTGGGAATTGTGGTTGGGAAGTATCAAACAGGAGAAGCTTCTGCTTTTAATGCTTATTATGTTTTTATGAGTACCTTATGGTATCTAAAACAAAAATTAGCACTAAAGAGCAAAGTTGAATTAAGAAAATATAGAAAGGATGGAATCTATTTTGATGACAATGGATGTTTAGTACTTCCAATCAGCATTGACTTTTCTCCAACTTCTACTCTTAATTTAACTCCTATTGATTGGACAGTTGATACGCTTTGTAGTTTAATTGGAACTTCAACTAATAACAAAATTTTTCATGTTGTTGATCCAATGCCTAAAAAGATTCGTTGGTTAAACGATATTTCTCTAAAGATTATCGGGGTGAAAGGTTTCCGTTATGGAAAACTTCTTGCCTCTAATCCAAAATCTGCACTTTTGAAGATTCAAAAAATCTTTAATAAAAGTACAGAACAATATCGTCCCTACATTAAGCATGAGTGTGTTTTTGAAGCTAAAAATGTTTCAAGTACTCTTGGAGAAAGATATATTCCTTTCCCCGAGATCAACGAGAGTTTTCTTGAAAGAATATTAGATTATGCCAGATCAGTTAATTTTGGCAGAAAATCAAAATCAGTATAAGTGGTGAACGTAATTAACGTCCACCACTTTTTATTTGCAAATTTGACTAAATAGATTAAAATTGGTATAAAAGGGTATTGTTAAGTTGGAATGTAAATTGACATTTAAATATACGAGGAGTTAAAAATGAGAGCTTATATATTAAAAAGTGGAAAAAAAATAGAGCCTTTTGGGGACGATGTAAAAAACTGTTTAATTGGAAACAAGAAATTAGAAAAATGGCAGGAAGAAACATTATTGACACTGGGAATTTCGGCAACTTCTATTTCTTGCTTCCAGGAAATTAAAGATCGAGATGAATTTCTCTATCTCACTGATGAACTTTTTTTCACCAAAGAGTTGTTGAGAGAATTTATCCAAGGATCACGAGAATCCAAACAGATCAGTAAGTTAGCATTATTAAGCGGAAACACTACATTAAGAACAGCGATGAATCCTAGTGAAAGTGATTGGTTTGATTATTCTCTTTTCTACTATCCTCAAGAACAATTTCGAGGGAAAGATGTTGGAACTATTTTAATCAATCCTGATCAGTTTCACGGATCTATTAATCTGCCAGCACATATGTGTGCGAGTGGTGAGTATTTAATACCAATGACAGATAAATTCGTAATTTCGATAGATCATTGGGTCAAACTGTGGGTTGCAAATATCGTTCTGATTCTTTCTCAGGGAGCAAAATTGAGAAAGATGTCACCCCTCGGGAAAGCATTAGTTGTTCTGAAATCTTGTTCATTGAACCAGTGGAAAATATTGGCTCACCTGAATAAGATTGGGACTAATTGCGATATTCATCCGACTGCCTATATCGAAGGGAGTACTATTGGAAACAATGTAAGGATAGGAGCCAGAGCAGTTGTTAAAGAATCGATAATAGGGGATAATGTTTGTCTTGGTAATAGTATTACTATTGAAGAATCAGTAGTTGGAGATAGGAGTGCTATCCTAAACGGGCATATCCTTTATAGCGTTCTTTATCCAGAAGTCTTTTCTGTCACAGAGATAATTTCTGCTAGTTTAATTGGTAAAGATTCGTTCATAGGTGGATATACAGTATTAGCTGATTTCCGTTTTGATAAGAAAAATATAGAAGTTCTTCAAGATGGATCTAAAATCGATTCAGGAAATATGTTTCTTGGAGTTTGTTTAGGTCATGGAGTATATCTTGGATCAGGATCTATTATTGCTCCAGGGAGAGTGGTTACAAATGGACTTCGTCTAATTCCTAAAAAAGGAGTTTTTAAAGGAAGTATTCGTGATGAAGATAATTTTAAAATAACAAAGAGATAGATTCAATCTATTATGCCGTTCTAGTATTTCTAGAACGGCTTTTTTATTGTATAATAAAACAATGAATGGTTTTGCTATATCAGGATTATTTTTTGTTGCTATTCCTGCTGTTATTATTGGTCCTTTTCTCTTGATAAAGGGAAGAAAAAAAATTCATTTGATATGGACAGCATTTTTAACTTCAGTTGCTTGGTGGGGTTTTGGTATATATAAAATTGCAACAGTTAGCGGGATTAAAGAATCTTTATTTTGGCTTAAAGTGGCAGAAATAGGAGTTATTTTTATTCCGGTTTTTTTAGTTCATTTTGTAATGGCTTTTCTTGGATTAAGAAGAAAAATTCTTTTAGCGTTTCTTTATGTTTCAACCGTAGGATTTCTTTATTTGAATATATTTACTAATTATTTCCTAAATGATTTATACTTTGCGTTTGATCAATTTTATTATCCTTTTGCAACACCAATTTATACATTATTTATCTTTATATTTTTTAGTTCTGTTATTTATAGTCTTTTTGAATTATTAAGAACATATAGAAAAAGAATAGGAATAATTAAGTCTCAGATTAAATATCTAATTTTAGCATTTATTATCGGCTTTAGTGGGGGAGCAACCTCTTTTCTTCCTGCTTATAAAATAAATGTTTATCCTGCATGGAATGGCACAATTTTTGTTTCCGTGTTAATGGTTTCTTATGCGATTTTGAGATATAGGTTGATGGATATTCGGGTAGTGTTCAGAAAGATTTTTATCTATATTGGAATGGCAGGGTTAACTTACGGATTGTTTTATTTAGTAGCATGGGGATATATTAAATTATTCGGAGAAATTTTTACTACCAATTCTTACCTTTTAGGAATTATTGTTGCACCACTATTTGTATTACTTTTTATTTGGTTTAATAAACTCTTTATAATCATAGCTAATAAGTACTTCTTTTTTAAATTATATAATTATCAAAAAACAATTAACAAATTGACTAAAGAATTAAATTATCATATTGATTTAAAAAAGATTATAGATTCTATTGTAGATACTATTAAAGACACAATGCAACTAAATAGGGCTGGAGTGCTATTAGTTAAGAAAGAGAAAGAGGATATTCATTATAGAATAGCCAAAGTGATTGGATTTAATGAAGATAATGGGATTAGTTTAGTTCAGGATAATTTTTTAACTAGATATCTAGAAAAAACAAAAAGACCTTTGGTGGCTGAAGAGATGGTGATATTGGCTAAAGATTCTGAAAAACCTAGTGATCGGAAGAGTTTTGCTCAACTGAGTCAAAATATGAAAAAGATAGAGGCCTCTTTATGTCTTCCTTTGATAAGTAGGAATAGGTTAATAGGAATTATTGTTCTGGGTTCTAAAATATCAGGTGACGCCTATAGTGAAGAAGATTTAAATATTTTAGATATTTTAGCTAAACAAGCTGCTATTGCGATAGAAAATGCTCGATTATATCAACAAGTTCAAAACTTTAATAAAACTTTAAAACAGAAAGTAGCAGAGCAGACAAAAGAGATTAGAAAAGCGTATGAAGTAGAAAAGAAAGCCCACGAAGAATTAAAGAGGTTAGATAAAGCTAAAGATCAGTTTATTCTTGCTACGCAACATCATTTAAGGACTCCTATTAGTGGAATGTTGGGATATTTAGATTTACTCTTTGGAGGAAGCTTCGGAAAGATTCCTAAGAAAATAGGGGGAGCCCTACAAAGATTTCAATCAGCAACTAAAATTTTATCTAAACTAGTAGATGAATTTTTAGATATCTCTCAACTTCAAATAGGAAGAAAAGTAGTAGCTCTTAAGCCAAATGTTGAATTAAATCCTCTTTTAGATGAAATTATGGAAGAGGTAACCATGGAAGCTGAAACCAAGAAGTTGTCCATCAAATTAGAAAAAGATAAATCATTGCCGAAAATTATTGCTGATCCAGAAAAATTAAAAACAGCTTTATTTAATATTATTGATAATGCTATTAAATATACTGCCCAAGGAGGAGTGGTTATAAAAACTAGTAAGTCAGATTCACATATCCAAATAGAGGTTCAAGATACTGGGAAGGGGATTCCTCAACAAGACCTTGAACTATTATGTAAAAAACTATTTGAAAGAGGGGATAAGGCTGATAAGTTTTACGCTACGGGAAGAGGAATAGGACTATTTATGTCTACTTTAATAATAGAAGCACATAATGGAAAGATCTGGGCTGAATCTCAAGGCCAAGATAAGGGCTCATCTTTCTTTATTCAAATACCAATTAAATAAATAATATGCCTAAAAATATATTATTAGTTGAAGATGATGCCGCCATCATCGATGTTTATCAAATAGCATTTAAGGGTGCTGGGTTTAATATAGAAACCTTAAGTGACGGAAGCTCTGTAATGAACAAACTAAAAGAGATTCAATCTGGAAAAGCCAAAGCCCCAGATATAATTCTCTTAGATATCATTCTTCCCGATATTAATGGGATGGATATTTTGAAAGAGATTAAGAGTAATGATAAAACTAAAGCTATTAAGCTAATTGTTTTAAGCAACAATACTGATGGAGAACTCAAGAAACTAGGATATGAATTAGGAAACCAAAAGTGTTTAACTAAATCTCAATATACACCAACTGAATTAATAGAGATTGTTAAAAAAGAACTAAAGTAAGTCGGGATCAGTTAGCTCTGGGATGTAATAATACTCTTTTGTTGTTTGGAAATAGGTTCGAATATCGTCGCACAGCCGGAGCAGTTCAGCAAAAATGGCCGATTTAGGCCTTTTTTGTTCGTGAAAAGACGGTTCGAATTTCTCTAAAGCAGATTCACTCAATTTAATAGCTTTCGAACCATTAGTAGCTGAAACAGCTTCATGTAAGAGTTGAAATGGTTTCGTGTAAGTGTAATTAAGTT
>Ga0265594_1002578_pt1 | contig 12771 bp, 2 predicted proteins | sample saktaG_11_FD_190147 | JGI IMG/M metagenome (GOLD analysis project Ga0265594, IMG submission 190147) | Saline water microbial communities from Sakinaw Lake, British Columbia, Canada - sak_2011_5_24_80m | ecosystem: Environmental > Aquatic > Non-marine Saline and Alkaline > Saline ... | reverse complement strand
GTTATATCGAGGCCCATGGAACCGGTACGCGCTTGGGAGATCCGATCGAGATCGATGGGATCCGAAGGGCGTTTTCAAATTACAGCCGCAGAAAGCAGTTTATCCCGATCGGCTCGGTGAAGTCCAACTTTGGACACCTGGATGCCGCTGCCGGAATTCTGGGATTGATCAAAAGCGTCCTCTGTCTCCGCAACCGAAAGATTCCCCCTATCGTGCATTTTCGGAGTCCGAATAAAAATATTCCCTTTGCCGATACCCCGGTATATCCCTGCGCGGAGTTGATGGAATGGAAAAAAGATGATCTGCCCCGCCGTTGTGGAATCAGTTCCTTCGGATTGAGCGGTACCAATTGCCATGTCATCCTCGAAGAAGCACCCGAACTTGAATCGCAACCGGAAGACAGGCTGGCCCGAAACCACTTGTTCACACTTTCCGCCCGTGATTCGGATGCTTTAAAGCGTTACGCGGAGCTTCTTTTTCATTTTCTGGAACAGACAGCGGATCTATCGCTCCCAGATGTCTGCTTTACACTGAATAGCGGTCGTGGTCATTATAATCATCGTATTGCGATTGTCGTCCCGGAGATATCCGTACTTAGAAAAAAACTGCAGTTCCTGTTGGAAAAGGGACTCAGATCTGATCCCGCTCAGGGGATATTTTATCATCAATTTATGCTGGTTCCCGAAAATTCAAACGAAGAAAAGGCGAGTGCTTTCACTCAAAAATCGATACGTACGGTGAGCGCCGAGACCAGGGAACTCATTAAGCAATTTCTCGATGAACCCAAAGAAACGCTCCTTTCCCGAATTGCCGAGAAATACGTGAATGGTGCGGATATCGATTGGGAGCATTTCTATCCCCCGGATTCTACCCGCCGAGTTTCCCTGCCGCCCTACCCGTTCGAGAAGAAACGGTGCTGGCCGGATCTTTCTGCGACTATTGCCAAAGAGGTTCCGCGATACAGCAGCCGCTACTCTGATTTCCGGCTGGCGGTTTTCCTGAAGCATTTGCTCGCGGAAAGCGAAGCGATGTCTGTTTTCTCAATCCGTCTCGATCCCGAAACTGACTGGGTTTTAAAAGAGCATCGCATTGCCGGCAAACCTACCCTGGTAGGGGCCGCCTATTTCCAGATCTTATTCGAAGCAGCCGAATATCTCGGATACAATAATGGTTTCGAAATTAATGAATTGCAGATACGCAAAACGCTGACCACAGAAAAAGCGGTTGAAATCTTATTAATCCTGCACAGGCAAAAGCAAGAGGTTCGGGCTGTCTTCCAGGAGAAGGACGAAAATTCAGGTTGGATTGACTATGCATCCGCCCGGCTTTCCAAACTGAATTCGGCGCCGGACAAGCCGGTTGATCTGGACGAAATCAGGAATCAATATTCTTCGATGCTGGATGTAAATAAAGAAGATTTGAAGAGAGCCGCAATTGCGAGCGCCGTGCAGACCTCCGAAAGATGGCACTGTCTGAACAGAGTTTACAGCGACGGAAAGCAGAAGCTCGGGCAATTCAGCCTACCGGGCAGCTTCCGCGGCGATTTGCCTGCCTACCGCATGCATCCGGGGATGCTGGATGTGGCCATGAGTCTTAACCTGCAGACTCCCGGTTTCTTTCCGGCGGCAGGTTTCGGTCTGCGAATATACAAACCACTTCCGCCTGAAATATACAGCCATATTCGAAAAAAGGTCTCGGATTCGGCGAAATCGCTGGAATTCTCCATCACACTGACCGACATGGAAGGAAATATTCTGGCGGATTTTGAACGCTTTCTTTTCCTGCGAAGCGAGAGGGAATTGCCTGCAGCGGCGGCACTGGTTCGGAAAATCCGCTGGTCGGAGATTCCCGGGATCGAATATTCCGCTACCGGAGCCAGGCCTGATTTTCTCTTGATTGGCAGGGGATCAGCATTTCAGCGATTACGTGAAAATCTTATGAAGCAGGCGCCCGGTTTTTCGGTTTTCGATCTGGCGGACGAACCTGAGACGGTAACAATAGTTGCAGAGTTACAGGAGAAACGGCTCCGCTATATTCTCTTTTTATCAGATTTAGATCGAGGGACGCTGGCAATCGAGGATCTCTACCGTTTTATTCAGAAAGATCTGCTCGCTGTGTTTGATTTGGCAGGGGAACTCACCCGTAGCCCATACGGCGGTTCGCTGAATATCATGATTGCCGGAATGAACACCTGGAACGTTTCCGGGACCGAGGCAGAGCTGAATCCCCACTTCTCGATGCTGGCTGGTTTGGGCAGCGTAATCGGAATCGAAAATCAAAATGTCAAATGCCGGTTTGTAGATCTGGATACGGCTGAATCTGCGGAAAATCTGCCGGCGAATTTCGATCTCATATTTGCTTTAGCCTATCAAAAAATCGCGATTCGGAGCGCTAAACTTTTCGCCGAAAATATTTCCCGGCGGGAAGCGGCTTCGCAAGCGGGAAAAGTGTGTGTGCCCAAAGAGCAGGGAGTGTACCTGATCACCGGCGGGCTGAGCGGTATCGGGCTCGAAATTGCCCGACATTTTTCCCGGCAGAAAAAAGTGAAGCTGGCTCTGCTGGCCCGTTCCAAATTTCCCAAACGGGAAGATTGGCCGAATATCATCCGGACCAGCGATGACGAACGGCTGCGTTCCCGGTTGCAGCTTTTAGCCGGGATCGTAGAATCCGGCAGTGAATTACTGATTCTTTCGGCGGATGTGGCGGATGCCGAACAGATCACAGCTGCCCTCGAAAAGATACATAGCAGCTTCGGCAAGATAAACGGAGTCATCCATTGCGCCGGTGTTGCCGGTGACGGTTTCATTTTCAGGAAAAGTGCCGATGCGTTCCTGGCGACGCTGGCTCCCAAGGTTCAGGGGAGCTGGTTGTTGGATCGATTGACGAGAGAAGATCATCCCGACTTTTTTCTGCTCTGTTCCGCATTGACAGCCCTGACCGGTGCACCCGGACAAAGCGACTATACGGCCGCGAACTGTTTTCTGGATGCGTTCGCCGATTTTCGGCAGAAGGCGGGGCAGACGACGGTTGCAATCAACTGGCCGGCCTGGAAAGAGACCGGTATGGCCTTCAATCATGATGTCGTGCAGGATACCCTTTTCTATGCGCTCGACACCCGCGATGCTCTCGCCGGATTATCCGGGATTTCGACGGATCACGGAACGCGCGTAATCATCGGCGAATTGAATGGCGAACTGATCCGCTCCCTGGAGATCGATCTGCCGATTATGATTGAGGCCTATGCTACCAAATCCATTACAACCCAAGACATCCATCCGGAAGGGGCGGCAATCGAAGAATCCGTTCCGGAAAGAACGGTTCAATTGACCGGTCGGGACGATGGCGCTTATTCAGATACCGAAAGGATCGTCGCCGGAGTTTGGGCGGATATTCTCGGATACGAAGAAATCAATGTTTTCGAAGACTACTTCGGATTGGGCGGGGATTCAATTGATGCGCTGGAAATCGGCAATGAGTTTTCGAAACGATTTGGACTCAATCTTTCCATCGACGCGATTTATAAGAATGCTACTATTGTAGAATATGCCGCTTTCATCAACGATCAGCGTCCAGCGGCTCAAAGCGCAAAGCGCCGGCCGGCCGGAAAAGTAGTTATCTCAAAAAGCCCGAAAGCAGCTCATTATCCGGTCTCGGCATCCCAGAGGCGCCTGTACTTTTTCTACAAATTTCTGAAAGACAATACCGCCTATAATCTGCCGCTGGCGTGGAAGCTGGAAGGGAATGTAGATCCGCGGCGCCTCGAAGCCGCCTTTCAGCAGCTCATCGATCGGAATGAAATACTGCGGACCCGCTTCGATCTGTATAGAGATGAACCTGTCCAGATTGTGGAAGATCAACTGGAATTCCATATTCCTGTGATCGACAGCAGTGAGGATCAACTGGAAGCGAGAGTGGCGCAGTTCATTCAACCTTTCGATTTAGCGGCATGTCCGCTCATCCGGGCAGAGTTACTGAGATTCAGCGACCGGCAATCTGTTTTGCTGTTCGATATCCATCACATCATAGCGGATGCCATGTCCCTGGATATTATTATGATGGATCTGATCAAGATTTATCATAATGAAGAACTTCGGGAGCAGACTCTGCAGTTTCGTGATTATGCGGTCTGGGAACATGACTATCTGACATCCGATCAGATGAAATCGCATCACGATTATTGGATGAATCGCTTTTCTACGGATCCTCCGATTCTGGATTTTCCGTTGGATTTTCCAAGACCGGCGGTGAGTGAATACAGCGGGGATGTAACCGGTTTCGAATTGGAATCCGGATTGTTCGAAAGGGTCAAAACATTCTCCCGCGGGAAGCAGAGTACGCCATTTACGGTTCTGGTTTCCGCCCTGGTTCTGACATTATATCGCTACACCGGTCAGGAAGATATCGTGATTGGAATCGCAGAGAACGGCAGGCATCTTTCCGAACTGGAAAAGATGATCGGCATGTTCATCAACAATCTTCCGATTCGTAGTTTTCCCCATCCCGATCAAACGGTTGACGACTTTTTTAACGATTTGAAAAAAACTGTCATAGAGGCCTTTGAACATAAAAATTATCCCTTTGACGAACTGGTCGAAAAGCTGAATCCCTATCGGGATACGAGCCGCAACCCGATATTTGACATCGTATTTTCTTATTTGAATTTCCACGAAATGATAGGTGACTTTAAGACTTCTGAATTCAGTATTACTCCCTATCAAAGTCTATCTAAGAATTCTTCCAAGTATGATATTGCGATTTTCGCCACGGAATACCCGGATAAGGTCTTTTTCGGATTTGAGTACTATTCTGCCATTTTTCGAAAAGAATCCATTGAGCAGTTCGGACGCGTATTCAGGAACATTCTCAATCGTATGATTGCTGATCCGCAGCAGACCATCTCCGAAATCGATCTTATCGACGGACAAGAGCAGGATCGCATCTTGAGGGAGTTCAACGATGGCCGATCCGATTATCCGAAAGACAAGGATGTCGCCACGCTATTTGAGGAGCAGGTTGAGTCGTGCCCGGATCGACTGGCGGTTGTCGATCAATATGGGAAACTCAGTTATCGGGAACTAAATGAGAAAGCGAACCGGATCGCAAACTACCTACTGGAGAAGAATAGGGTGGAGCCGGAGGAACCGATAGCAATTCTGATGGACAGAGGCTCTCAGATGATTGCCGCAGTCCTGGCTGTCCTGAAATCCGGCGGCGCTTATGTTCCGATGGATGCGGCATTTCCCTCAAAACGGATTGGGCATATTCTTCAGGATACGGGTTGCCGAATTATCCTGACCGATACGCAAAGCGAGCAGTCACTGGCTGCAATGGATTTAGTGGTGGAAACTCTGCTGGTTGACGAGATCGAAAGCGGGAACTCCGCCAATCCGCAGAGGGTCAGCGACGGCGAAAGCCTCGCCTACATCATGTATACGTCGGGCTCGACCGGAATCCCCAAGGGCGTTATGATCGAACAGCACTCGATTGCGAGGCTGGTACTGAATACCAACTACATTCAAGTCAGTCCGGAGGACCGCATCCTGGAAGCAGCGACCCTGGCTTTCGATGCTTCGACATTCGAAATTTGGGCGGCCCTTTTGAACGGCGCCTGTCTCTACCCGATCCCTAAAATGTCGTTACTCGATTTTGCCGCTTTTAAGAAATTTCTCAGGAAACATCAAATCACACGGATGTGGTTGACCGCCGGATTGTTTAATCGCGTGACGGACGAAGATATTGATATCCTGGGCGGATTGCAGACGGTGTTGCTGGGCGGCGAACGTTTGTCTATGACGCATGTCAATCGCGTCCGGGAGCGCTTCCCGGATCTGGAATTGATCAATGGCTACGGTCCGACGGAGAACACTACCCTTTCGACCTGCTTCAAAATCGAGCGGAGCTATCCGGGCGACATACCCATCGGTAAACCGGTGAGCAACAGCACGATTATGATTTTAAATGAATCGAACCGACTTGCCGCAATCGGGGTGCCCGGTGAATTGTGCTGCGGCGGGGACGGGCTGGCGCGAGGATATCTGAACGATAATCAGCGCACCCTGCAAAAATTCGTAGCCAATCCGTTTCATTCTTCCGAAAGACTCTATCGCACGGGGGACCGAGCGCGCTGGCTTCCCGATGGGAACATCGAATTTCTGGGGCGTTTGGATAAACAATTAAAAATCCGTGGATTCCGGGTTGAGCCGGGTGAGATCGAATATCGAATGAATCAACATCCGGCGATTAAGAATTCAGTTGTTATCGCCCTTGACGGATTGGACGGCAACCGTGAGCTGTGTGCCTATTTTGTTACGAAAGATGCCAAAACGCTACATTCTTCCGTAATCAGATCGTTCCTGCAAAACGATTTACCGGTTTATATGCTGCCGTCTTTATTTATTCAGTTAGAGGAATTTAACCTTACGGCGAATGGCAAGGTGGACCTCCGGGCTTTGCCGGATCCGCTGGAATTCATTGGCGATGCCGATTCCCAGCCGCTGGAAGCACAGAACGATACGGAAAAGCAGCTCGTAAATATCTGGAAGAAAATACTCGGCAGAGGCAAAATCGGAGTTAGCGAGAGTTTCTTCGCCCTGGGCGGACACAGCCTGAAAGCGATCCAGGTATTGAACATGATCCATGAGGAGTTGGGTGTCGATATTTCGATGAAGGAATTATTCACCGCACTTAGCATCGAAAAAATCAGTCGGTTGATCATGGAGAGAAAGGGTCAGGCCGTCTTTGAAATTCCAGCGGCACCGCTGGCTGAGTACTATCCCGTTTCCTTCGCCCAGCAAAGACTTTGGTTTCTGCAGCATCTTCCCGGTGCGAAAACGGCCTATAATATTCTTGGCTATTTCATCGTATCTTCCGGGTTGGATTTACAGGCACTGGAGAAAGCGTTTCGTCGAATGATCGAGAGGCACGAGACCTTACGCACGGAATTTGTACAGATTGAAGGCAGTCCCCATCAGAAGATTCTTCCGGCAGTCGATTTTAAAATCGAACGGATCGATCGGGGCGCAAACTACTTCGATGATGATAAACTGCGAGAATTTATGAGGCAAGAGCTCGGCCAGGAGTTCGACTTAACGCAGGCACCGCTGCTGCGGGTTAAAACCATTCGATTGCCCGGGCGCAGCTATATGATTTTGTATACCATTAACCATATCGTATGCGATGGCTGGTCGACCAATGTCTTGCGTCAGGAGTTGGCGACCCTTTATCTGGCGTATACGCAGGGCCGGCCGGATCCACTCAAGGCGCTTGCACTGCAGTATAAGGACTTTGCCGCCTGGCAGAAAGGGCTGGATTTTCAGAAAGAGGAGGAGTACTGGCTGAATGAGCTAAAGGGAGTTTCGCCACTGCTCGAACTCCCCCTGGATAAAAATACGATAGTGGAAGACAGCTTCCGGGGAGCCACCGAGATTTTAGGGCTGGACGACGACCTTTACACCCGAATTCATAGTTACAGCGCTGAAAGAGGAGTGACAGTAGCCAATTTCCTGCTGGCGATCTATTTCTATTTTCTGTTTCTGATCACGAAGACGGAAGATATTTGTCTCAGTATTGCCAGCGCGAATCGCTTTCATCCGGATCTTGAAAATATCATTGGTTTCTTTATTAACCTGCTTCCGATTCGGATTCGCATCGATGACGAGATGGATTTTCCGGTCATCCTGGATCAGGTTGTCAGCAAGAGTCGCGAAGCTTTGGAACACCAAATCTATCCTTTCGATTTGTTAATCCGGAAGGTCAATCCAGAGCGCTGGTCGACAAATCACCCGCTTACGAATGTTGGATTTGAATATCAGCAATTTCACGATATGCGGGTGAATATACCGGAAGAGCCGGATGTTGCGCGCGTTTTTGAGACTCTGCTGGTGAAGGAGCCGAGAATTGATTATCTTGATTCGCTCAACGAGACCACCAAAGGCGATATGACGCTGTTTGTGATCCATAAAGATAGAACAATCGACTTACAATTTGAGTACGATACGAGTAAATTTCATCGTGAAACAATCCGGGAATACCTGGAATATATCCGAAAAATAACGGAAATGGCGATGGCTAATCGGCACGACTAAAAGGTTAGAACGAGAATGAGAATTTCTGCACAGGATCTGCTTCAGAACGAACACAGCAAGAGAGAACTATCCGATTTTCTGGAACGCGTAAATCGCACGGAGACCGATTTTCCGAAGGATAAAACAGTAATCGATCTCATATCGGAATTGGCCGGAAGCTGTCCGCAAAGGATCGCACTGGTCTTTGAAAATCAATCGCTGACCTACGCCCAACTGGAAACGAATTCGAATCGACTGGCCGAATTCCTGAGCAATCGAGAAATCGGGCCGGGCTTCGTGGTTGCGGTTCTGTTGGAGCGTTCTCTTGAGATCGTAATCGCTATGCTGGCTATATGGAAGGCTGGAGCCGTTTTCTGCCCCATGAGTACCCGCATTCCATTTGAACGCCAAAAATATATCATCAATGATACGGCGGCAGCCATGCTGATTTCTCAGCGAAAATTTACCCGGGATATCAATCGCTTGCAGTGGGAGTGCCCGAAATTGCGGAACATTCTGTGCCTGGACAGCGAGGATTTCTTCAAGGAGATCGAAGCAGGCACCTCGATAATGGACCAGGAACTCTGGGATTATATCGGCGCCGAAGCCCACGATGATATCTCTGCCGGTGGCTGGAAAAGTGCCTTTTCCGGGGAATGGCTTGGCCGCGAGGTCATGGATCAATATTCCGAAAATATCTTCCGGAAACTGTCCCCTTATTTACATAAAGAAATGAAGATCCTGGAGATCGGGTGCTCCTCCGGGATCAGTATGTTCCGGTTAGCACCACTGGTCGGGGAGTACTACGGAGTTGATATCTCCGCGACGATTCTGGAATATTCGCGCAAGGAAGCCGCCAGAAGAGGATGCGGAAATATCATTTTAAAACGACTGGGAGCTCACGAGATCGATTCTTTGAGAGCGGACGGTTTCGACATCATGATCTTAAACAGCGTAGCCCAGAGTTTCAGCGGGCATAATTATTTCCGGGACACCCTGCGCAAGTCCATTGATCTGATGAAAGATAACGGTATTATTTTTCTGGGGCACATCTGGGATCAGGATGAAAAGGCAGCCCATCTGAAATCGATTGAAGACCATCTGAATCGCAATAAAAGTACAGGCAAACAGGTCATCGCAGATCTCACTCAGGATCTGTACATATCGAGGAATTTTCTACGGGATTTGCGCTACGATCTTCCCGAAATAGAGAGTGTTGAGTTTTCCGAGATGGATGCGGACCGGAGAGAACTTTCCTCATACAGCTTCGACGCAATCTTAAAAATCAACAAAACGGCAGCACCGGACAGACTATTAACTGCGCAGAGAAGCCGATACCAGTTTGACAATAGGGCTGTTCTTCAAAACTCCGGCGATGCATTTCGCAATCGATCCGAAGCTGGGCAGGCTGCATATCTCATCTATACTTCCGGTACCTCGGGTCAGCCGAAGGGTGTTGTCAATCTGCACCGCTCTCTGGTGAATGTCTTATTATCCGAAATTGAGGAAATATTTAAAAACTATGATGGTATTCTCAGAGTCGCGCATATCCTTTCTTTTAGTTTCGATGCTTCATTGATCGGTTTACTGGCCTCCTTTCTGAAAGGCCATACGGTTTATATCGTGGAGGATTATATCATCTATGATAGTCGATTGCTCGCAGAATATTTGATATCGAATCAAATTGAGGTCTTCAGTAGTTCGCCGGCCCTTCTGTCCGTGCTTTTTCGGGATACTGTTTTTCGAAATCAAAGTGGCGGCCTTAAACATATCATAGCCGGCGGTGAGGAGTTACCAGTATCGATGGTTCGGGATCTGTATTCGATTCAAGGATGTAGCGGAGTATCGATTACCAATGCCTACGGACCGACCGAGTGCTGTATCGAGGTAAGCCTGCAAACCATCAATCATGAATCCTTTCAATCGTATCCGAAAATTCCGATTGGGAAACCGATTCAGAACGTCCGCATTCAGATTCTCGATTCAGAGCTACTTCCCGTGCCGGTGGGAATTCCGGGAGAGATCTGTATCGCCGGGGAAGCGCTCGGCTGGGGATATTTGAATGATGTCGAGCTGTCTCATCAAAGATTTATGAAATCTCCGCAGGATGGGGAGCTGCTCTACCGGACGGGTGACATTGGACGCTGGCTGAAAAGCGGGGTGCTTGAGTTTATGGGCAGGAATGACGGCCAGGTGAAAGTTCGGGGATTTCGGGTTGAACTTGGGGAAGTCGATTCCGTAATCGAAAGCCATGAAGGAGTTCTGCGCAGTGTAACCATAGCGAAAAATCTTTGCGGGGATTACAGGGAATTACTGTCGTATATTCAGATTACCGAAGAGGACATCGATCTAAAAAGGCTGCGCGAATTCCTCAGACAGCGCTTACCGGAATATATGATCCCGAGTTATTTTATTCCTGTCGATCGCTATCCTCTCACGCTGAACGGCAAAGTCGATAAGTCGGCGCTTCCATTGCCGGAGCCGAGTATCAATGGTGGCAACTCACGGATTTTTAAAACGAACAATCCGATTGAAGAGCGGTTACAACAGATCTGGAAAGAAATTCTGCTTCTGGAACGGGTTGCGATCAATGATAATTTCTTTGACATCGGGGGACATTCACTCAGCGCCGTCCAGATGATGTATAAGATCGAGACAACCTTCGGGGTCCATCTACCGCTGAGTATCCTCTTCCATGAGAGTACGATTGAGCAGATTGCCAAACATATCCAGAAAAAAGAGGAAGCGGTTCAATATTCGCCGGTCATCGCGGTGCGCAAAAGCGGAAAACTACCCCCGCTGTTCGGCTTTCATCCGGTTGGGGGGAACATTTTGTGTTACTACGATCTCGCTCAGCAACTGCCGGGTGATTTGCCGCTGTATATGTTTCAATCGACCGGTTTACAGAAGGATCCCCCCATCCGGTTGGAAACGGTTGAGCAGATGGCGGATTATTATCTGAAGCATATCAGGGAGATCCAGCCGGCGGGCCCCTATTTTTTAATGGGATATTCCTTCGGGGGGATGGTTGCTTTCGATATTGCCCGGAAATTATCCGCGGAAGGGGCAGAGGTCCCCTTGCTCGCAATTCTGGATTGTGGCACCATTCATCATTCTGCTGACGAGCTGATGAAACGGGACGAGTCCGGATTCATCGCCCATCTGCTTGCAGAATATCTGGAACTCGATGAAGAGTATATGCGAACTCTGGATCGGGATGCGAGATTGGCCTATATCACAAGAGAGGCGCATCAGGCCGGCGTCGTGGATGAAGGTTTTGGGGTCGAGAACACGAAACAAATGATCAATATTTATTCCGCCAATGGAATGGCTGCCGTGAAATATCAGCCTCAGCCGTATACGGGCAAAATTGTTTTGTTCCGCGCCGAGGAGCATTCGCGTTCATCGTTTTTAGATAACGATTGCACGACGCTCGGGTGGGAACGATATTCGGCCCAGGAGATCGAGCTCCATTTCGTGCCCGGGAAACATGATACAATGCTGATAAAACCATACGTCGATACGCTGGCGCAAAAACTTTCGCAGATAATCCGGAGAATGACCTGAATTTTGGAGCATAATCCGGATGCGATCGGAGAGCAAGGCAATGAAGATTAGGTATGATATAAGGAGGTGAAATGGTACGGATCGGACATGTTCCGGAAATACTGGAAGTCAAGCGACATCTGGATGATTTAAAGAAAAGGCAACTGCTTCAGGAGTGGGAGCTGCCTTATGAAAACCTCTTAACGAGGTTGACGGCGGCGATCTTTTTCTTAACTCCGGTAAGTTCAGAGAAATTGCCGGAAATCTGGGAGGAACTGGAACAGCATAAGATGCTGCACTACCGGCGCAATGATGAGAAAAAACTCTCCGGACTGGAGTGGCGGGTCGAATTTAATAAAGGATTTGAACTTTGATATCCAAACCGGTAATTTGCCGTGATGATTTTAAAGAATTATCGGAGCAGGAGAGGTCGGATTGAACAGCTCGGATTTGGATCGAAAGCGAGTCATCGGATTGGATAACTTCCGTTAGATATTGAAGAAATTCGGGGATAAATTGATATGAAAGCAGACTGTAAATTGGTATATTAAAGAAAATTATGTTAAGACGGAGAGTAACTTGAAAGAGTCGGGTGCCATAAAAAGTATTTTTATCATAGCATATCGCAAGATAAAAGCATGGTTTAAGAAAAAGTGGAATAAGTATAAATACGGAATCGTTATCACAACGCTGATTCTGTTATTTCTTATTATTTACTTCTGGAAAAATATTTTTATTTCCATACATCCCGGTTATAAAGGGGTTTTATGGCATAGGTTTGGCGGTACGGTGCTGACGAGAGTTTACGGGGAGGGGGTCCATGCCATTCTGCCGATTGACAGGATGATCCTCTATGATATCAAAAGGCAAAACATTGACGATTCCATCAGTATTTTGACTTCGGAAGGTTTGTATATCGACCTGCAGTACTCCTTTCGTTTCCATCCCATAGCGGATTCGGTGGCGGTGATTCATCAGAGTATTGGAAGTGACTATCTCGCAAAAATTGTATTGCCGGAAGTCAGGGGAGCCGCTTTGTCCGTTATCGGTAATTATACGCCGGAGAAACTTTATAAGATGTCCACGCTTTTTATTCAGGCCAGCATCCGGCATCATTTACTAAAACAGCTATCACCATATAATATTATCATCGAGGACATCA
>Ga0265594_1002577_pt1 | contig 12773 bp, 9 predicted proteins | sample saktaG_11_FD_190147 | JGI IMG/M metagenome (GOLD analysis project Ga0265594, IMG submission 190147) | Saline water microbial communities from Sakinaw Lake, British Columbia, Canada - sak_2011_5_24_80m | ecosystem: Environmental > Aquatic > Non-marine Saline and Alkaline > Saline ... | reverse complement strand
TTGATGGCCAGCTATCATATGCTAAGTCAGGTGACCGAGACAGGTCATTAGATAAAAAATTTAAAATTATTTTTCTAGAACATGATAAATTTTAATATTTGGATAGTTCTTGGAATCATAACAGTTATTTTATTAGCAGTTTTTTGGAAAATACGAAACGCTGTTTGGGGTGGTTTAACATTGGGAATTATTATTGGTTTTATACTTGCTGTTTTCTTTCTTTTAAATGGAAGTGGGTTTGATTGGTATATAATAGGGAAAATCGCTATATCGGGAACAATATTAGGTTTCATAGCAGAATTATTGGGAAAGTTCTCCGATTTTATTGAAAATAAAAAGTCAAAATAAATTTATGAAAAATCCATTTAATATCAAAAAAGACATTTATCAAATCAAATATAGTATAAAAAAGATTGAAAATATTGGGGAAAAAATAGTAGAAAAATCTCCATTACTTGGTTCTACTACAAAATCTATTTTTGTGATTATTAAATGGTTAGTCATTATTGTAATAATATACATAATTATTGTATCTATTTATAATATTATTGAGGCTCCATATCAAAAATGTCTAGATAGATGTCCTTCTCCTCCTTTATTAAGCATTAATGCTTTTTCAAAACTTAGCGATGAGGAGAGAGATCAACGCTGGGAAGAAAATAGTATTTGTAGAGATGAATGTAATATAAAATATGGAAAATAAATTTATGAAAAAAACAACATCTACAAGAAGAGATATTTTTATACTTTTGATGGTTGTATTATTATGGATAATGGTGTCTATTCCGACTACTGCTGATGAGGGATACACGCGTATAATAGTTTCTTTAATTTTCTCAATTCCAGTGATATTCCAAACTAAACGAGTTATAGAAAAAATTAAAGCTAAAGATAAATAAAGCTATGAAATATATAAATATATGTTTAATAAAAAAACAATTTTAGGATGGATTATTACAATTGTTTCTTTTGTCTTTGGTTATATATTAGTTAGATATTTAGGACTAATATTCTTTATTTTCCCATTAGTATTTTTCATAGGTTATTGGTTTGCTAATTGGTATTCCAAAAAAGAAAATCAAAACTATAAACTAAAGAATATTATTTGTTGGTCAAATGTTATTACTTGGTTTCTTCCAGTATTAGGGCTGGGAACAGGAATAGCATCATATAGGTTTGGACAAATTGAAAATAATAAAAAATATAAAAAATTAGGGATATTAGGGTTATTTTTATCGATTATCAATGGAATATCTGGAGTATACCTTAATTATTTAAGTTCTTTATAATTTATAACTTATTAAACAGGTTCGAACTTCATCCACGACCCGCAGAATGAATCAGCGCAGTATCGAGGTCGACCTAGACATATAATTTTTAATAAATAAATTTATGTATAAAAAAGAAATAGAAAAAATTGAAAAAGCCCAAAAAGAGATAAAAGATAAAATAGAGTTTAACTTATTGAAAAAGAAATTAGATGCTATCTATGTATACGTTCAAGAGTTACAAAATATATCTGACCATCATCCCCTTGACACAAAAGAGGATGTTCTTCTGAAATTAGAAGAAGAATTGAAGAGCAAAGGCGTTGATGATTACAGTATTAATAAATTTGACGAATGGTGGGAAAAACACAGAGATGATACTATTGGATCCATTCCTAAAGAGTAATTTAAGTTAAATTACCAATAAAACAGGTTCGAACTTCGTCTACGACCCGCAGCTATGAGATGCTCGAGAGTTGTTTACTCGGGTTTTTTGTTGAGGTATAATATAGATAGATAGCAAAGTTAAATAAAGACAAAAATATGAAAACAAAATTTTTAGTTTTTTGCATCGGCCTATCTCTTTTAATCTCTTTTAATTTTGTACAGGCCCAGACTATAACTACAACACCAGATCCTGAAGCCTTAGTTCAAACGCTCCGTCAGCAAATTGTGGAACTCCAACGACAAATTATCGCATTACAGTCAGAACTAGCAAAACTTCAAGGAGAACCTGAAGAGATCGAGGTGCAGACAAGAAAAGCTTATGAGTTTACCGAAAATCTGATAAAGGGTGCGAGAGGCGAAAAGGTAGTAGAATTACAAGATCTTTTGTCTCTATTTCCGGACGTCTATCCTGAGGGCTTAGTGACCGGATATTTTGGACCTATGACAGAGAGAGCAGTAAAGAAATTTCAGGAAAAATACGCTGGAGAGATTTTAAGTTCCTACGGATTAAGCGAAGGCACGGGTTTTGTTGGTTCAACTACCAGAGCTAAATTAAATGAGTTAGCTCTTGAATCTGTTCCGGCTCCGGTTATTCCAGTTGTCCTGGCCACACCCGCTGAGATTGAGGAAGAAAAGAAATCACCTGTTTTTCTCTATTTAGCTGAAAAAATTGGCCAAGATGATGCTGAAATTGTAGCTGCCTTACTTATGGGTCGTGGTTTTTCTCTAACAGAAGAATTTATTGACGAATTTATAACAGAATATTCACCTGGTTACGATGCTGATAATGACGTAACCATAATTGGTGATCCTGAAGCGCCATATTATCTGGAAATAACCAAAAATAGTCTTGACCGCCTCTATGGTTATTCGCCCGAACTTTATCAATATGCGATAAGCTCGCTAAGACAAATAAGGGGCGTAAATTTTGGGACCAGGTGCGGCGGCGCCAGAGCACTATATAACTATTTGGGCATGGAAACAAATACATACAATTATATATATGACTATAAAGATGACCCATTGGAGAAACAACCACTTGTCTATGGTTTTTTGTTTATTCATGAGGCAACTCATAACAAGGCTCGTGGATTAATGGAATCCGGCGAAATAAGAAAACCGATAGGGCGCGAAACCGAAAGTATAGCATATTTGGCCCATGGATATTACGCAAAAGAATACGATTGGGATGGCCAGGGAATACTTAAGCCAGATTTTGGCATGACCCTCAAAGAGTTTGTTATGAGATGGACGTTTTCATGCGAGAAAGAGCCTGAAGGTTATGTCTGGGATTGGGATTTCTATGTAACAGTATTAGAAAAAGCGGGATTCCCTTCTGAAGATTTGAATAAGTTGAGAACATATCTTGGCATTATCTCTGTCGCACCAGTATTTTCCAATTTTCAAACTTCAAACATCGTTCTTGGTTCAATTCAAGAAACTTGGGATGCCGACAATCTGGCAGTTAAAATCACTTGGGATACCGACAAAGGGGCAAAAACCACAAAATTTGAATATTCTCTTAACAGTAATTTGAGCTCAGCGACAGTAGTTACTAACGGTTATTTTGGTGGCTATAACACTCATCATCTTTATGATCTTGTTAACCTTAGTAAAGGCAAAACTTATTATTACAGGATCACAGCTGTGGATCATTCTGGTAATTCATCTTTTTCTTCAATTCGTCAATTAACCATCCCTTCAGATGCAGAATCGGCACCTTTTGCCGCCACTCCCGCTGTTCCAGCTGGTCAACCACAGTTTCTTTTGAAGTGGGGTTATTATGGTTCTGACGATGGGCGGCTCAATAATCCTCGCGGCATCGCCGTAGATGCCAGCGGCAATGTCTATGTGGCAGATCAAGATAATTTTCGCATACAGAAATTTACTAGCAACGGCGTCTTTATCACTAAGTGGGGCTCTCAAGGTGCTGGTGACGGGCAGTTCAATAATCTTCACAGTATCGCCGTAGATACCAGTGGTAATGTTTATGTGGTGGACAATGATAATTTTCGCATACAGAAATTTACTAGCAACGGCGTCTTTATCACTAAGTGGGGCTCTCAAGGTATTGGTGACGGGCAGTTTAATAATCTTTTCGGCATTGCCGTAGATATAAGCGGCAATGTCTATGTGACAGACCAAAATAATCATCGCATACAGAAATTTACCAGCAACGGTGTCTTTATTACTAAGTGGGGCTCTCAAGGTGCTGGTGACGGGCAGTTTAATAATCCTTTCGGTATCGCCGTAGATACCAGTGGTAAAATCTATGTGGTTGAAATTGCTGGTATAAACCGCGTACAGAAATTTGCTCCGGCAGTTTTAGGCTGTACAGATAAAACAGCAACCAATTATAATTCTGAGGCAACACAAGATGATGGTACTTGTGTGTATCCAGACACTACTCCGCCGGCCGATGTGGCCAACTTCACCGCAGTTGATGGAGATGGCCAAGTTACTTTATCTTGGACCAACCCTTCTGACGATGATTTTGTCGGAACCAAGATATTAAGAAAAATAGGAGGATATCCCACTGGTGTTACTGATGGCACTCAAATTTATGATGGCACAGGCGTCAGCTACATTGATACTGGCATAACCAATGGAACTACCCACTATTACATGGCTTTTGCCTATGATGAAGTACCGAATTATTCTTCAAGAGCAGGAATCAATGCTACACCTTTTGCACCTCCAGACACCACCCCGCCAGTTATTTCCAACTTCCAACCTTCAGGAACAACCACTGACCTTACTCCAACTCTTTCCCTAAATACTGATGAAAATACTGTCTGCAGATACGTTAGTGCTGTTGATCAAAGTTTTGATGTGATGTTGAGTACTTTCAGCGGAGTAGGCACTACCTATCACCAGATCACTCTGGAAACTATGGCTGCGGGAACCCATACTTATTACGCTCGCTGCCAAGATGCAGCTGGCAATAAAAATACTAATTCAGCCAGCATCACCTTTACCATAACTGCAGAAGTAGCAGATACCACGGCTCCAGTTATTTTTAATATTCAACTTTCTAATATTGCTGAAACCTCAACCATTATAACGTGGCAGACGAATGAAGAGTCAGACAGCGCAGTTAATTATGGATTAACTGATTCTTACGGATCTACTGCTTCTGGAGGGACAAGTGTAACTTATCATGAAGTTAATCTTACTAATTTAACTGATGGCACAACATATCATTACCAGGTCAAATCTACTGATGATGCTGGCAATCAAGCTCTAAGCAGTGATAGAGCTTTTACAACTATAACCCCAGAACCCGAACCAGCACTAGAACCAGAACCAGAAGATGTTTGCCCAAATATTGAAGGTGTTCAAGAAACTGTTCCAGAGAGCAAGGAATTAGATGACGAAGGAAATTGCGTAGAGCTAGAGCCTGAAGATGTTTGTCCTAACATTGACGGAGTTCAAGAAACAATCCCGGGAGGGATGTTTCAGAATGATGAGGGGAATTGTGTAGAACCCGAACCAGAAGCAGTTTTAGGCTGTATAGATGAAGCAGCAACCAACTATAATTCCGAGGCAACACAAGATGACGGTACTTGCGTATATCCAGATACCACTCCGCCAGCCAATGTAACTAATTTCACCGTCATTGGTGGAGATGGACAGGTTAATCTTTACTGGAATAATCCTGTTGAAACTGATTTTCTTGCAATTAAGATATTAAGAAAAACCGGAAGCTATCCCGGCAGTATGACCGACGGCATTCCAATTTATACCGGCAGTGGGACCAGTTACGCTGATACTGGCCTAACCAACGGAATCACCTACTACTATAAGGTTTTTACCTATGATGAAGTACCGAACCATTCTTCAGGAGTTGAAGCTTTCGCCACTCCAACGCTTCCTGGTCCTCCGCCAGAGTTTCTCCTAAAGTGGGGTTCTTTGGGTTCTAGTGATGGTCAATTTGATAATCCTCGTGGCATAGCCGTTGATTCTTCGGGCAATGTTTATGTGGCTGATACAAATAATGACCGTATCCAAAAATTTGATTCTGGAGGTAACTTCATCACCAAATTGGGTTCTCAAGGTTCTGGCGACGGTCAGTTTAACTCTCCTCGTGATGTAGCTGTTGATTCTTCAGGTAATGTTTATGTAACTGATAATGGTAATGACCGTATCCAAAAATTAGATTCTTTAGGCAATTTTATCGCCAAATGGTACCTTAGTTATCCTTTGTCTATAGCCGTTGATTCTTCAGGTAATGTTTATGTAACTGATCAGTTTAATTACCGTGTCCAAAAATTTGATTCTTCAGGCGCTTTTATCACCAAGTGGGGATCTTTAGGCTCTGGCGACGGTCAGTTTCATTTTCCTTATGGTATAGCCGTTGATTCTTTGGATAATGTTTATATAAGTGATTACAATGATAGTCGTGTCCAAAAATTTGATTCTTCAGGCGCTTTTATCACCAAGTGGGGCTCTTTAGGCTCTGGCGACGGTCAGTTTGATAGACCTGGTGATGTAGATGTTGATTCTTCAAATAATGTTTATATAACTGATATGTGGAATCACCGTATCCAAAAATTTGATTCTTATGGCACATTATTAGGTTGGTGGGGTAAAGATGATATAGGAAACACTGGATGGCATGATCCGGGGAGCGGAAGAACAGGCGTTTATGGTTCTGCCGATGGCCAGTTCTATAGTCCTCGTGGCATAGCTGTTGATTCTTCAAATAATTTTTATATAACTGATAGATATTTTAATTTCCGTATCCAAAAATTTGCCTCAAGTCAAGTAGTTATTTTGGAACATGAACAACAATTATCTTTTATTGATCGCTTGCTTAAAGATATTCAATCCCAGGTTGCTGCCATATCCGCAGTGATATTAGAATTACTAAAATAGGACAGCGCAAAACACTCTCTTTCTGTGTTACATTTGTTTCGTTTTAGCTTAAAATACCCCGACCGAGACACGTCAGTGAGACACTCCGAAAAGCCCTAAATTACCACTTAAAGTCTCGGTTCTAGACAGCTAACTTCCGCCTATTCTTTTAGGCGATTTTTTGGTAAAATAAAAGCAGGTTATAAAAATATTATTAATAAGTTTTTTAAAAGAGTAAAATAAATTATATGGCATATTCATTCCCACAAAAAATATTTCCCAGTGCTTTAAATTACTATATCAAGTGCCCTTTTAAATTTAAGTGCCACAATGACAAGGAAATAAAAGCTGAGTATATTGAAAGACCGGAAACCTTCGTTGGCAAGGTTATTCATGCAGTTTTAAAGGATTTTTTTGATATTAAAAAAACTCCAATAGATAAAAGAAAAAAGCAGGATATAGCTTCTATGGTTAAGCATGTTTGGGCAAGAATGGAGAAAAGTTCTTGGGATAAGGAATATTGGACAGCAGATGAAAGGACAAAACTTTTTGGTTCTGCGGAACAGGAAAAGGCTTTTGGGATAGACGCCATTACTATGCTGCGCAATTATTTGTCGGAAGCTGATTTATCAGTTGTTCCTTTAGCTTTAGAAGATTGGGTGGAATGCGACGTTAACGGATTTAAGATAGCGGGCAGAATAGACAGGATTGATCAGGACTCAAACTCTATTATTTCTGTTTGGGACTATAAAACAGGGAAGTTGCCTTTTCGCTCAAGCGTTGAAGAAATAATTAAAGAAGATTTTCAGATTCCTTTTTATGCCATTATAGCTTCGCGGCTCTATCCTTTTGCTCAAAAAATCAGAGCCGGTTTAATCTATCTTAAATATTCTAAAGTTTATGATGCTGCTTGGGCCAAAGAAGAAATAAAAGATCTTGATAAGAAAGTTGTTGAAGTTCTTGAACATGCTAAAAATGATACCAGTTTTCTGCCCAGAATTAACAAATTATGCCCTTATTGTGAATATCTAAACGTTTGTCCGGAAAAGGATAATATTTTCACAAAGAACAAAAAAATCGATGAAGTTAGCTGGTAAAATATGGAAAAGATATCTCAAGACAAATTTAAAGCTGCTTACAAAGAATTAAATCCAGAACAGAAACATGCCGTTGAAGCTATTGAGGGGCCCGTTATGGTTATTGCAGGACCAGGCACGGGCAAGACGCATTTACTAACAATGAGAATCGCTAATATCTTAGCTCGGACAGACACGCCTCCAGAAGCCATTTTAGCTTTAACTTTTACAGAGTCTGCGGTAATTTCAATGCGTAAAAAATTATCAGAACTCATAGGATCTCAAGCTTATCGTGTTAATGTTACGACTTTTCATGGATTTGCCAATAATATTATTAAGAATTATCCCGATGACTTCCCAGATATTATCGGTTCAACTAATATTTCAGACATTGACCAAGTACAGATAATTCGCCAGATTATAGATTCTTTAAATCTTAAAAACCTGAGACCTTTTGGCAGCCGTTATTTTTACCTTCGTTCAATTATTAACGCCATTAATGAATTAAAGAAACAAGGCGTATCGCCTGAAGATTTTTCTAGTATAATTAAAGAACAAGAGAAAGCTTTTGCTAAAATAGAAGATCTTTACCATAAGACTGGAGCTCACAAGGGAAAGATGAAGGGAAAATATATTGACATGCAAAAGCATATTTTTCGCAACAAAGAGCTTGTTCTAATTTATATTGATTACCAAAAATCTCTGAGTTTTTCTAGATTTTATGATTATGATGATATGATTATGCAGACCGCGACCACTCTTAAGAAAAACAATAATTTACTTTTAACTCTTCAGGAGCAGTATCTATATATTTTAGTGGATGAACATCAAGACACTAATACTGCTCAAAACAAAATTCTTGAGCTCTTGTCGAACTATTATAAAAATCCTAATCTTTTTATTGTGGGGGACGAAAAACAAGCTATCTTTCGTTTTCAGGGAGCTTCTATAGAAAACTTTATGTACTTTAAGGATCTTTATAAAAATGTTGAGTTAATCACCCTCCAGTCTAACTACCGTTCAACGCAAACTATTCTAAATGCAGCTTATAGTCTTGACTCTCAAGCTGGCAAACTTTCAGCTAAGGCTGGGCATGAAGAATCTCTTATTAATCTTTGTGTTCTGCCAACTCAGGAAGAAGAACAATATTTTCTAGCTCAAAGCATTAAGAATCTTTTAAAGCAAAAAGTATCAGCTAATCAAATCGCGGTTCTTTATCGAGAGAATAGGGACGTTATTCCTATAGTTAGAACATTGGAGAAGGCTGGTATTCCTTTTGTCATTGAATCAGATCAAGATGTTCTAAATGATGAGGACGTTAGAAAGCTTCTTATTATTCTTAAGGCTGTTCAGAATTTCGGCTCCCCAGCTGAATTAATAGAAATGCTTCATGTTAATATTTTCGGCATTCCACCTCTTGATGTTTATAAAATTGCTAGTTTGCGGTCAAATCCGTATAACATCATTAAAGATCGTAAAATAATGGAAAAAGCCGGAATAGAAGAAATAGATAAATTGTTGGGAATATACCAAAAGCTTTCTTTTTGGAAAAGCGGAGCGAAAAATAAAGGAGCAGTTCAATCCTTTGAGGATATTGTTCGGGAATCTGGTTTCTTGGTTTACATATTGAATAAGCCGGCTGCTATTGAAAAACTAGCTAAACTTCATGCTTTATTTGACCAGGTGAAGTCTCTTATTGAAAATCATAAAGACTATACTCTTGAGCACTTTTTTGAATATCTTGACGTTATCCAAGAACACAATATTTTAATAAAAACAACTGTTTTTAAACAAGCTCCTGGCAGAGTCAGACTAATGACAGCTCATAAATCAAAAGGCTTAGAATTTGAGTATATTTATATTATTAACGCCGTTGACGGCCACTGGGGTTCTCGTCGTCATTATGAGCATATTAAGTTGCCACAGCAGGTTTATTCCTTATTGAAAAAAGTTGAAGAAAGTTTTATTGGGGACAGCGATAAAGACGAGCGTAATTTATTTTACGTCGCCTTAACTCGAGCTAAAAAGCAGGTTTCAATACTTTATGCAAAACAGAATCAGAATGGTCGAGAACAATTGCCCTCAAAATTCATAACAGAAATAAAACCAAGCCTAATAAAAGAAATTAATGGATTAAAAGCAACGATTGAAGAACAAAAAGATTTAGAATTTGCTCCAACGCTTTTACTTTCTTCAACTGCTAAAGAAAAGGCTTTCTTAAATCAGCTTTTTTACCAACAAGGACTTTCGGTTACTGCTTTAAACAATTACCTTAAATGTCCCTGGAAATATTTTTACAATAATTTGCTTCGTATTCCCGAAGCTCCAAACAAACATTTAATTTTTGGTACTGCCGTGCATAATGCTTTGAAGAGTTTTTTTGACAAGTTTATAAAAATGGAGAATCCAGGCAAGGAATATCTTATCAACAGATTTGTTGAATCTTTGAATAGTCAGCCGATTCAAGAAAAAGATTATAAAGAAGCCCTGAACAAAGGAAAAACTGTACTTTCAAGCTATTATGATTATTATTACAAATCCTGGAATAGGAACATGCTTAACGAATTGAGCATTCGCGGCATTGATCTGGGAGATGGTATTACAATTAATGGAAGGCTGGACAATGTTATTTTTCTTGATTCTTCAAATAATGTTAATATTATAGACTACAAAACCGGCAAGCCGAAGTCTCGCAACGAGATAGAAGGTTTGACTAAAACAAGCACCGGGGATTATAAGCGCCAATTGGTTTTCTATAACTTGCTTTTGAACTATTATCAGGATGGAAAGTTTAACATGGTAGCCGGAGAAATTAATTTTATAGAACCAGACAGCAAGGGCAACCATAAGAAGGAATTATTTGATATAAGCTCAGAAGATGTAAATGAGCTTGAAAAACAGATAAAAACAGTGGTTAAAGAAATTCTTTCTTTGTCTTTTTGGGATAGAACTTGTGATGATTCAAAGTGTGAATACTGTAAATTGCGCAAAATGATTAAATAATCTTTTGGTTAAGATACATCAATCAAATACCTTTTTATCTTGTCAGAATGCTATAAAAACATCTTAACTCGGAAATATCATGTAAGTTTTTCAAAGTTTAGGTTTGAAATTGTGACAGTATTTTAATAATTTTTGACAGATAGGAATAAATATGGTATTCTAATAATGTTCGAAGGGGACAAAACAATGAAAACTGTCGCGATCTCCTTAATAAAGGGAGATTTTTTATTAGGATAATTTTATAACATGGAAATTAGAAACATAGCTATTATTGCCCATGTAGATCATGGGAAAACCAAGCTTACCGATGCTATTTTACAGCAGACAGGAGTCGAAGATCAAGATGTAAGCATGGATTCAGACACACTTGAAAAAGAGCGTGGAATTACGATTTACTCAAAGAATGCTGCTGTATTATATAAAGGCACTAAAATTAATATTGTAGATACGCCTGGGCATGCAGATTTTGGTTCTGAAGTAGAAAGAGTATTGCGTTCTATTGATTCAGTACTATTGGTAGTTGATGCACAGGAAGGTCCGATGCCACAAACTCGTTTTGTATTAAAAAAGTCTTTAGAACTTGGATTATGTCCAATACTGGTAATTAATAAAATTGATAAATTGGCATCAAACCCAGCTCGAGTGCATAACGAGGTATTTGAATTATTTGCAGAACTTGGAGCTACTAACGAGCAGCTCGATTTTCCAGTGGTATATACTATTGCAAAAGATGGAATTGCAAAACGCAATCTTAGTGATGAATCAAAAGACATTACTCCGGTATTAGATGTAATTCTAGAACATGTGCCGGCAGCTTCGAAAGATAGCGATGGGCCGTTTCGCGCTCAGCCTTTTAATTTAGCGTATGATAATTTTTTGGGTAGGCTTGCAATTGTTCGCGTGTATAGCGGCAGCGTTAATGTTGGAGATACTATATACGTAAAAAAACATTCTGGGCAAGCTACAAGTCATAAGATAACAAAACTGTTTACATTTGAGGGGATAACTAGAAAGGATGCGCAAACTATTGAAGCTGGCGATATTGCCATGATTGCCGGGCTTCCGGACGTATATATTGGAGATACGTTGGCAAAATCTGCAGACGAAGCATTGCTCGAAAGTATTTCAATAGACGAGCCAACCATTAAACTTACGTTTTTGGTAAACGATTCTCCGTTTGCCGGACGCGAGGGAAAGTTTGTAACAAGCCGGCAACTTAGAGAACGTTTAGAAAAAGAGCTTGAAGTAAACGTAGGATTAAGGATAGACTTTGACGCGCAGTCATCTGAACAATTTGTTGTATATGGAAGAGGGGAGCTGCACGTAGCCATTCTTATTGAGAATATGCGCAGGGAAGGATACGAACTTCAGGTTTCTTATCCACAAGTTATTATGAAAGAAATTGACGGCCATAAGCATGAACCATTTGAAGAGGTTATAGTAAATGTGCCGGAAGAATTTCAGGGTACAGTTATTAAAAAGCTAGGTTTCCGTGGAGTACAAATGATACATATGGAGTTAAAAGAAGGCCGTTCTTTTCTGCAGTTTGAAGGGCCAAGCCGCGGTTTGTTCGGATATAGAAACCAATTTATTATAGATACAAAAGGAAATGGAATTTTAGCAAGTAGAGTTGTCGGATATCGTCCACATGCTGGAAAAATTGCACATAGAAAAGTTGGATCCATGATTTCCGGAGCAACTGGCAAAGCATTAGCCTATGCGCTTGATAACTTGCAAAATAGAGGAACTTTGTATATTGAAGCAAATACCGAAGTGTATGAAGGCATGGTTATTGGAAATACAGCTAAAGGAGAACAAATGACCGTAAACCCAGTTAAAGGAAAGCATCTTACTAATATGCGGGCTTCTGATGCTGATGATGCAATTAAGCTTACCCATCCTCAAATTATAACTATTGAAACCGGATTGGAGATAATGGATAAAGATGAATATCTCGAGATAACTCCTGGAAATGTAAGATTAAGAAAGAAATATCTTACAGAAATAAGCCGCACAAGAGCGAAACGAGAAAACAGTTAAATTGGCATTTTATTAGTTTAGGGGTTGACAAATTATTCTTTAAGTGTTAATATTGTTTCGTATAAGATAGTTACCTGGTGAA
>Ga0265594_1002574_pt1 | contig 12778 bp, 8 predicted proteins | sample saktaG_11_FD_190147 | JGI IMG/M metagenome (GOLD analysis project Ga0265594, IMG submission 190147) | Saline water microbial communities from Sakinaw Lake, British Columbia, Canada - sak_2011_5_24_80m | ecosystem: Environmental > Aquatic > Non-marine Saline and Alkaline > Saline ... | reverse complement strand
CGCATATCTCCACTTTTGTAGCACAGAAAGGCCAGTCGGGAAACTTGCTCTGGTCCTTCAAGAGAACGATGCGATGCATGTAAGGCGACCAGAGCGACGCTTCGAAAAGCAGCGTCAGCTTATCGAACTCGAAGGTCGTGAAATGCGTATCGGGTTGCTCCCTGCCGTCGTCGAAGTGGTAGACTCCTCCCGCGCTGCAGACCGTCTCGGGATAATCTCTGCCGATCAGATACCGCACCAGGTCGATCTGATGAATCATGTCGGCCATGATGTAGCCGACATAGAAATCCCAAAGCCTCCAAAACCACATGCCCGGCCGATAAGGCAGCATGGGCGACGGGCCGCACCACAAATCATAATCCAGACCTTCCGGCACCGGCTGAACATCCGCCACCTGAATAGGACCCGACTCCTGCATGAGAAACACACGGGCCAAATGGATGTCCCCAAGTTTCCCGCTGCGGATGTACTCAGCGGCTTTATCTGTATAAGGAGCACTGCGGCTTTGTGTTCCGACCTGCACAATCCTGCGATACTTGCGTGCCGCCTCAACCATTTTTCTGCCGTCCCAGATGCTCAGCGAGAGCGGCTTTTCCACGTAAACGTCTTTCCCCGCCTGGCAAGCCATTATTGTTGCCAGCGCATGCCAGCGGTCGGATGTCGCAACAACAATAGCATCAACCTCCGGGTCGTCCAGCATTTTTCGGAAATCCTGCACAAATTCCGGCTTGTAGTCGTGGCCTTCAATCACAATCTCCGCCGCCGGTCCGTAGCATCGGGTATCGGCGTCGCAAATATACTTGATCTTGACATCGGACCTTTTCACGAGGCTCGTCAGAAGCGCTCGTCCCCGGCCTCCGACCCCCATAATTCCCAGAACCACCTTGTTTTGCGCAGCCAATGTTCTGCCCGCCGGCAAAACGGTAAAGGCTGTCGCCGCACCCACCGAACCTTTCAAAAAATCTCTTCGATTTATCGATTCCATTTTCTTCTCCCATAAAATAATATTATTCTGCCAGTCTGATTGTAAGACTGACCACAGCACGAAGCACGGGCTTAGTCAGGTTAATGCCCAGGCGAGTGGGTAGTCTGCTGCCGCTGAGATCTTCCTCGATAGTTTCCGGCTGGATTTTGAAATCGCCGCCCGTAACCTCTATATCTACCCGCAGGGCCTTGTCCTGATCGCGGATCATCAGCGACGAGCCGGAAAGCTGCTGCCATTTATCGAATGTGATAAGGGCCGTGCCGAAATCACAGGGCTTCGAGAATACAACTTCGTCGGTCACCGTCAAAGAACCCGGACCCTGACGGGAATAGACAAACTTGCGCTGAAGTTTTTCGAGTTCCGGCACATCATAGGCCGATGAGATATCCAGTACCAGGGTGTCGGTATCTTCGGTAAAGTCCTCACGAACGACCCGGCCCAGGGCCTGCCGGCCGGTTCGCTGCAATTTGCCGGCCACGAGCGGAACGGGGTGCCCGAAGGAGTTCAGAACCTTGCTTTCATACCGGCGGCTGCTGAATGTGCGAGCAGTGTAGACTTCCCCGCCGGGATCGAGCAACAGCGGCCTATCACCTAAGACTACGACGAAAGAGCCGACATCGTTATGATTATGATGCTCTGCGTTATTACCGCCCTTGAGGGCAACAGCCAGACTTGAGGCTGAACTCCGAGCCGGCCTGCAGATCAGGATACCCGCGTTCTCAAACCATGACCTGATGCCGGGACCCTCAGAAGCATTTTGTGCCGGCAGACTGCGTGAGGCGGAATTAGGGAATGAATACATCATGCTCTGATAGAGCGAGCCGCCGGCAGTGACCGGATCAATCTGTTCCCAATTGCGCAATCCCATGCCGAGGCGACGGCTGATAAAGTACATCAGGCGGGAACTGGGCTCGGCCCTGATAGAACAATCGGCGAACGCCGGATAGACGCCGTTGATGATTTCGATTTTCGAACCGAAAGTGGCGGCTTGCTTCACTTTAGCATCCTGTAGCAGGTCCACTTTGCCGTCCGTCGCCTGATAGATCGCCTCGCTGAGCATGATATAATAGCCGAATCCGTAATTCCAATAGCCCAGTCCCTCGGAGCAATAACCGTCGTCGGTGAATCCTTCGAGGAAATTCTTCGAGTAGCTCTCTGCCGCAGCGACAAAAAGAGCGCGGGAATCGCGAGAATCAATCACAGCCAGCGCCGAACCCGTCACGCTCGCAAGGCACACGGCGTTCCAGTTGTTCGTCCCGGTCATCCACCAGTTTTTCTTTCGCTTGCCCGATATCATGTCACGGTAAGGCTGGAAAATACGCCGCTCCAGATTGTCGCGAATCAGCCGGCGTGTTTCAGAACTTAATTCGTCCGCCAGCAGGTAATCAGCAGTGCCTAACGACCAGGCCAACGCCGAAGAGCCAAGGTCGATATCGACACTTTTGCCGTGAAAGTTGGTCAGGTCCCTGTCGTGGGCCGGCATGACCCATGTCCGTTCGGAGCACAGCACCCGGGCAATCTCCTCAAACGCCGGCACAAAACGCCCCTTGTTTTCCAGACACTCGGCCAGCGCGAACGTACGGACTCTTGACCGCCGGCGGCCGCTTACTCTCTGCCAACGGGTGCGGTTCCCGGTGCGCGAAAAATCCAGGTACAACTCGTCGGGCTGTTCGTCAATGGCTTGTTCCAGAAGCTTTTCCGCTTCGGAGATTATTCGCTTGAAAGAATCTGTCTCAGCCAGAGCATCCCAGGCACGTCGCTCGCCAATCGGCAGGCCGAATCCCGCCGGCTTTTCGGAAAGCAGCGGCGAGATTTCCCGGATACGATTCTCATCAATCTCTTCAACCGCCGCCAGGGCCGTACCCTGGAGAGACATCACGATACCGGAAACAAACAAAAGAGCAGTAAGAGTGAGCAGACACGGCAGTCTTGACATTCGCCTGGTCATAGTAAATCCTTTCCATTTCAAAGATGTCATGGTCAAATAAATACAAAAGAATGTTACCAGAACCATGCCCCCGGGGCAAGTCTCGAAAAATCATTTCCGGCTGCATTACTAATTCATACAAAATTCATCTGGTCCCGCCATATAAAAATAACCGGGGCCTATACCAAATAGACCTGGTATAGGCCCCGAACTGATGCTAATACTTATATCTTTTTAACGAAAGCTGCGTTTACTCTGAAGCAATGTCGCTCGGCCGAATCAGCCGGATGTCGTCAAAATACATCTTACCCGAACCGCCGGGCACTGTCGTATTGCCCCGGGTTCCCAGGCCGATCGCTATCCTGTCAACGTTGGTCAGAACAATGCCCTGATCGGCAAATGCCTGCAGCGGAATCACCCACTCGGTCCATGTGGCGATGTTCGCCGCGGCCGGATCGTCGTGTACCACTACAGCAGGTTGTCCGGAAGTGTTGGATATGGCCACATACAGCGGCTCAGTGTCGTTGCTGGCTATGCCGATATCCTGGTTCGCCCACTGCCCGGTGACATAACCGGTAGTCGTTACGTTGGAGAATACGGCCTGACACGTTAAGGCATTATCATGGCTCGTAAGCGCCAAACCAATGTAGACATTCGCGCCCATCGGGACGATCTCTGATCCCTGCATCGTCCACGAAGTACCGTTGGTTGAATGGGACGCCGTAAAGTTGCCGGAAATAGTACGATCGATCTTCACCCAGTATGGTGTAGTGATTCCGGCAGTAGTCGTGTCGAGGCTGGTATCGCCCGTGCCGGGACGTCGCTGGAAGGACACACCCGAAGCAGGCGTTACAACCATTGTCGCGTGCGCCGAGTCCGGATTGAGCGTCTCACGAATCATCACGCCTGCTTTTGCCCAGGCGTTTGTTTCATCGACGCTCTGGACCTTTGCGACAATCGAGCCGGGGCCGGTCAGCAACTTATATGCAAAATGGAACTCGTCGGCTTCCACACCGTCAACCGCCCAGATATCCGCGCCGGAGGCGGTCATCGTAAAGGTGCCGGTCGGGCCTTCGGCGAAGCTGCCGACAAATGCCGGGTAGCCTCTGAACCACAGCGACAATTCCCCAACGCCTTCCTGGGTCCAGTCACGCTGTTCTGCCAACGTCAGCTCCACTTCCGAATACTTCGAGAAGCTCTGTTTGTTGTTGTCGAAGACAAGCGGCATTGATTGAATTCCGCCGTTGACGATCGTCTCCTCGGTATAAGAAAGGGTAGTTTCGTCGCCGACAGCAGAGCCGGTGCCGTTACCAGCAATGTAACCGGGAGTACCCGGCGCGCCGGCGCCAAGCCCATCGTGCCAGGCAAACCATATCTGGTTTGCTCCGGTGTTGTAGTCCTCGAAATCGTCAATGACAAAGAAATCGCCGGTCGTAAAGCTCCAGAGGGTGCCCACCCATGGGCTATCGGGACTGGCGGTGTCGACTTCATCGATGCGCCAGTAATAAGTCGTATTAAATATAAGATTGTCGGGGTCGTAGCTCTCCTCTCCGAGCGCCTTTGGTCCCTTGTACTCGGGCGAGGTTGTCGTAGCATTCTTGACAGCGTCCGCATCCTCGCCGAAATATACCTCGTGCGAAGCGGCGACAGCTCCGGCACCCCATTTCAGAATCACCGACGGTTTTACGTCCACGGCGCCACTGGCCGGATTCGGGGCAGTGACGGCGCCCTCGGTAGTAAAGCTCCAGACCTCGCCTTTATACGTACCGGCACCGTCGAACTCATCGACACGCCAGTAATAAGTCTTGGCCAGTTGAAGCAGCCCGGGGGAGTAACTCGCAGGACCGATTTGAACACCCGTCTCTGCACTGCTTACCTCGTCGAAATCTTCGCCGAAGACAACATAGTTCAATTTTGCTCCGAAACCTGCCGTCCATACAAGCTGAACATTCAGATCTACGGATTCAGCACCGTTAGCCGGAACCGGTTCGTACGCAGTCTTGGGGGGAATCGAGAAGCTCCAGACCTTGCCTTTCCATGGACTGTTCGGTTCCGCTTCATTGACCTCGTCGATTCGCCAATAATAAGTTGTCCCGGGAACAAGACCGTCCGGATAAGCGTATCCGGGAAAGCCGGCAACATAAAATGACAAACTCAGGTCCTGGTTGCCTCGGAACACTTCCGAATCTCGCGTGGCTTCGTTGACGTCGTCAAAATCCTCGCCCAAATACACATCGTGCGATACTGCAAATTCTCCGGCTTTCCAGCCAAGGGTTACCCATGTACCAGCAACCACGGAGCCGTTGGAAGGATTCGGACTACTACTGAATCCCGGTGCGATTGAAGCGTCGGAGAGATTCAGATACCCAAATCCGAGAGTCTGGTCATGAGCTTCACGGCCAGTCCAGGTTATCTGGATTTCCCGGTCTGCGGTGTCAGTATCGTCAATACAGGGGTGGAAACCAATGCTATTGCCTGCTGAAAAGTCTAATGCAGTAATTCGTCCGTATTCGATAGAGGCTTCGCAGATGTATCCATCGGCAGTTTCGGTGCAAGCTACCTGGAGGTAATCAATCGCGCTCTGGCCGGCACTATCCATGTTGCACCAGTTCCATGTCTGGCCAGTGAAATCAAAACCGTACTGGTAATGTTCATCATGTGGTGGAACGGCGTTTGTCGTACCGAAAAAGATTTCTACGCAATCAGCATTCCAGATATCGCCACCGGTTTTATTCTGGGCTAACGTATCGTCTTTCACCACCACTGCTATGTAGATTTTCTCGTCATCCCATAGCATGTAGAATTCTCCGCTGCAGTCCCCAATGCCGGCCCACGTTCCAGTATACACTTGCTCTGCCACATCAAGAACTGCCGGGGTCATAGCTTCAAGATCCCAGTCGCTCAGATCTCCGTCAATTGCATCAGGAGTACCCCTGAGACAGTCTATCACCAGTGGTTCTCCAGTCTTTGGGTGTACTGCAGGCGGGTCTGCAATCGCCAAACTCAAGCTGAGCAAAGTGAAAATTCCAATGAAAAGACATTTCTTGGCTAACATTGTATTCCTCCTAATTATAACTGAAAACTGATAGGAAATTCCGCTCCGGCCACACACCGAAGCCCGACTTCCCGGGATTTTTCTCATTATAAGCGCTATTAATTGCTGAGAAGTATGAATATGAAGTTGCGAAGCATAAAGCGAGGTTATTACTTAAAACTCTACGGCTGGTGCAATACATAACAACTCCTCCGTATTATGTACAAATAAAAAACTCGCCTCTCGGGAGACGAAAATCAATGTATTCGCTTCCACAGACACAAACTTCACCAATTATATTATCTATACCAATTATTCGCTTTCCCGTCAAGGAAAAAACCCATGTGATAGGCAATATTTTGTGAAAATACGTTATCTGTTTATTTATTTGCTCTATTTTGCTTTTATGCACATATTAGCATAGCGAGATATCCACCCAACCCTTTTATCATCGGTAGAAGTCGTCTTGTTGATTTCCGCGTCAATAAACACCTCAATATGGTCATCGTGCCATCCCTAAGACGGGTCTGAATCCTGGGCAGGGGCTTTGCCGGCCAGTCTAATCACCTTCACGTTAAGAAAAATCGCAGGACAAATGACAGAATTAGCAATCAGATTGTGTGTTCCATCAGCATGAAAACTGTAAAAGCGGTTCAAGCAGTATGTATTTTGCCACCCTGCCTTTTGACTTTTCAGCAGACATTATGCTCCGGAAGAATCCAAAAGCAGAGGATAGTTAAGGAATGAACCATGTTCGAGATGCGAAAGGGCTACTGGTCGTTTTTGGCCGATTCGAAGATTCGCACTGTGTTTTTACCTGCCTGCTTGGCCATATACAGCGCCTGGTCGGACCGGCTTGTAATATCCTCAGGTGTAGTATCAGCATCATATTGCCCCAGGCCCACACTAATAGATAACGGAATCTGCTCCTTCTGCCATGTTACCTGAGAACTCGCTACCGCATCAACCATACGCTGGGCGACAATAATCGCATCGTCGAGCGAAGTATTGAGCAAAATGACCGCATATTCATCGCCGCCGTACCGCGCTGCCGTGTCGATTTGGCGGATGCACTCCTTTATTATTTTGCTGATTTTTCGGATGGCCTTATCGCCGGCACGGTGGCCGTAAGCATCATTTATACTCTTGAGGTTGTCGATATCGACCATGATCAGCGAAATTCGCCCGCCATATCGGCGTGACCGCCACAGTTCCTTTTCGAGGATTTCGTAAAACGTTTTATGATTCACAAGACCGGTCAGGCCGTCCGTAGTGGCCTGGCGCTGTATCTTCTCGAATAACTTTATGTTACCGATCGATGCACCGACTAATTGGCTAAATAGCTCGATCAGGGCAATGTCACCGGAATCGAAGTGGTTGCTGTCCATTTTATCCGCCAAATTGAGCACACCGACTACCCTATCCTGGCAGATGAGAGGGACGACAGCACAATTTCTGGTCCTATAATTTTCAGCGAACACTCTTTGTGATTTTCTGATTATGGGTTTCTTATGGGTGTCTATGTCCGGCACTAATATAAGCTCTTTACTTCTTACAGCCATAACCATAAGAGGTGTCGGAGTTTGATTAAGCGAGACTATTTTGTTTATTAGGAAGGGATGATTGTGCTTATGCAGGTGCAGGATATTGTTCGTTTCATCAAGTATGTATAGCGAAGCAAAACTTGCATTAACCAGTTTAGGAATGCTTTTAATGCAAACATCAGCTATTCGATCGATTTCAAGACAATTTATCTGCCGAGCCAAAGGAGTAACCTGTTCAAGCAAACTGATGTTGCTGCCTTGATTTTTAACGGCCTCTGCGGGATTTTTATCGGTTCTATTCATATTTTAAAAGTTATTCAGTTTTGTCTCATTCGTTCAATTTATAGAAAAAAAACCAGATTCTTACACTTCTATCGGATATTTCTTTGTGCGTATTTGGCAAAAAGCAGTAGTTAAATCTGAAATGAATCAGAGCTTCTGTCAAGCTATATGCTCAGCGAAATCGAACGGATTGCCTGCTCCATACTCCAGATACAGAATCAGGCTATGTATTATAACAGGTTAGTGCTATTACGCTTTTACCGCCCCATTTCAGATAAATATCCGATAAAATGGTCCGTAAATACTAATAACCCGGCAAAATTAACATACGCACCGTTTTCATCTTAAATGATTTCTGATTAGTTCTCGTGCATAGGTTGTCATCCTGAACATAGCGAAGCGGAATAAAGGATCTTGACTGAATATTTGTTGCTCCTGCAATTCATTAAACAAATCATTCGCCTTCGGTTCAGAGTCTGCCCTGAGTACTTGAAGGGATAACAAAACGCCGATCGCCTTCGAATATTTCGTGTTTTATGGCCTTAAATTCAACATTTTTTCCACAGGGCTGGATTGAAACATAACAGAGATGGCTCAAAAGTTTGTAAATTCAGAACTTCTCCCGAAAGATCTTAGAGAACAAAAACCGGCTAAATTTTTTAAAAAAATATAAAAAACGTTGACATCAACTAAAATGTATTTTACATTTTGCAAAATACATATTATATTCTGGCTTTTCAAGAGGGTTTAATTGTCTATGATTTGGCATAAATTAATGATCTTAGCCCCATGTAAATGTTCCGGCCCAGTACCGGCTTATCAAAATCCAGAACCGAATATGAATTGTTCCCAAATATGATGTTATTGATTTCGAACACGGCCCTTTTTGTTTCGATCAATTATCAATGGAAGATGACAAATTAAGCGTTGATTTGAAGAGAATAATTATATCGATGCAACCGGAACTTAATAACGAAACATTACAGATACCTGCCAAGCTTTATCGAATTGGTGAGATTGTCGACTATACCCCCTTTTCAAGACAGACAATTCATAACTACACGATAATGGGTCTTATTCGCGAAGTAAAATGGACCGAGGGTGGACATCGACTATACGATGAGTCCGTATTTGAGAGATTGTCAGAAATCATCCGGCTTAGAAAAACAAAAACTCTTTCGGAAATAAGAGAAACTCTAAGCATAAAAGATAGAAGAAATTCACAAATCAGGAAAACAACTGAAAAAGGAAGGATCGAGCATGAATTTGATGTCACTGATAACGGATAATATCTCCGAGATATTAATTAAGATAGTCAAGTTCACGCAAACTCGCCAGAAAATCCTTATCCAAAATATAATCAACGTACAGAATCCCGGATTTGTGCCTAAAGAGCTGGAGGTCAATGAGTTCTCCGTTGTGCTTAACAACGCTATCGACGAACACGTTCGAAATCAGCGGCTTGTCCTGCACGACACTGAAAATATCAAATTCGGTGCTCGCGGCAGCATAGAATTAAAATCAATCGTCGATGAACACGGCATAAAACTTCTCGAAGAAAATCGAGATGAATATATTGTGCGACAAATACACAAGCTTTGGGAAAATTCTCTAAACCAGAAGCTTGCAGCGGAATTACTCAGGCAAAAGCAAGGGACTATTCCGATCGATCGTTGACCATCTACTATTACGTTCAAAGCGATTAAAAATAATGGGGTAACGAAACACTGTTTTTGTAACAAATGATTGAAGATTGAGTTTTTAAGAAAGTTGTTGATCGGTTCTTCTTAAGTTATCGGCCGAAAGATCGATAAAAAATGGAGATGGGTGCTATGTTTGTCTGTACAGGACGAGAGCCGTCAAAGCAAGGAAGGCTATGTTGTTTATTTAATGGAAGTGACCAGGGCTCCGCAAAATCTGTTGGAATCATAGAACCTGGATTACCGCAAGGCGGGATCCTTTTCATGGAGGAAAACTGTGAAAACCGGGCAAAAACTCAGTATCGAACAAATATGGGAGCAGTTCCATAAAACCCACGACGAAAATTCTCGCAACTTACTTATGGAACATTACAGGACTTTGGTAAAATATTGCGCCGAGCGTCTTCACAGCAAATTACCCGATAAGGTCGAACTGGACGACTTGATTAGTGCCGGCATTTTCGGATTGATGGATGCCATTGATAAGTTCAATCCTGCTATAGGTGTCAAATTTGAGACATATTGCTCGCCCCGGATACGTGGTTCCATTCTTGATGAGCTTCGGAGCATGGACTGGGTCCCGCGTTTAGTCCGCGCCCGGGCCCACCAGTTGGGAAAGGCCACACATTCGCTCGAAACGCATCTTGGCCGAAAGCCCACGGTAAAGGAAATCGCCGAAGAGCTGGAGATGGATATGGAGGAATTTAACAGGCTCCAGCGGGATGCCAACGCGGCCAGCCTCGTTTCGCTGAGCACCAAATATACCGACAGCGACGGCGAAAAGGATATTCGCGAAATAGACATCATTAAAGACGAGCGCAGCAAGAATCCCGTGATCGAGGCTCAAAAGCGGGACCTTAAAAGCCTCCTCACAAAGGGGCTGACCCGGGCCGAAAGGCTCATTGTCGTGCTGTATTATTACGAAGAGATGACAATGAAGGAAATCGGAGCAACGCTTGACCTGTCCGAATCCCGCGTCTCACAAATGCACTCCTCCATCATCGCACGTCTGAAAGCCCAGATGAACACCCGTAAAAAGGAATTTTCCGTAGGCAAATCGTAGCAAATCGACCTGAACCGGCCGCATTAAAGATGCCACGGTGAGCGCATGGCCCGGCCGAGCATGCGATTAGCCGACGGATCGCCGATTATCCGCTCGCGTTTCGGGTCCCATTGAATTTTTCGCCCGCGAAGCATCGCGATATTACCCAGGTGAGCGACCGTTCCGGACCGGTGCCCCACTTCCGCCGGCGCTATGGTTGTCTTCCGCGTCTTGACACAATCCAGAAAATCTCGCCGATGCCCCTGGCGATGGTCGCCCGCGGGTCTGGGCAGGTGAATCTCGTCGGGGCCGATCTTTGTTTTACGCAGATCGACCGGTTCTGTTTTCAGGCCGGCACGCGTGACATGGACCCAGCCGGCATCGCCGATGAACTTTACTCCCTGCGGGATGTGATTATTGCTGGCCACGCGCATGACAAGGCCGTTGCCGTAGGTACATTCGAAGTCATAATCCACCGCCGCATTCCACAGCCCGTCTTCGCCGAATACCCCCCTGCCGTGAACTTCTACCGGGCCGGTATCGTCACAATTCATGCCCCAATGGGCAATGTCGATGTGATGGCAGCCCCAGTCGGTGACCTGGCCGCCGGAGTAATCGAGGATCCAGCGAAAGTTCCAGTGGCAGCGTTTCTCCGTGTACGGAGCCCACGGAGCCGGGCCGAGCCACGTCTCGTAGTCGAAGCCGTCGGGGACCGGCATGGTCGGCTCCGGATCGATTCGATTGACGGTGGGCCCGCCGCCGCCGGGGTTGTAGCCGCCGCCGATACCGACTTCGACCCGCTGCAGCTTGCCGATACGCCCGTTGCGGACCAGCTCACAACCGAAGCGAAAATGCTCCGTCGAGCGCTGCCAGCTTCCGGTCTGCCAGACGCAATTATAGCGATTAACTTCTTCGACGATTGCCCGGCCTTCGGCTATTGTCCGCGCCAGCGGTTTTTCGCCGTAAATGTCCTTTCCGGCACGAATCCCGTCAATCGCAATAACCGCATGCCAGTGGTCCGGCACGGCAATGCAGAGCGTATCTATATCACCACGGGCAAGCAGCTCGCGAAAATCGTTGTATTGCAAGCAGCCGCTGCCACCGTAATGAGCGTTTATTTCCCGCACCGCTTCCCGCCTGCGGCCGGCATCGACATCACATACGGCGACGATTTGACAATCGTCCTCCTGCAGGAATCCCTTAACGTGACGCATCCCCATACTGCCCAGGCCGATGAGGCCCATCGTCAGCCGGCTGCTCGGAGCCGGCCGATTATCCCCACCGAGAACAAGTGATGGGACAATATATGGCACGGCAACGGCCGGGATGGTGCTTTTCAAAAATCCGCGCCGTGAAATTGTTCGATGTATCTGGCTCATGATCGGTGCTCGGAAAAATATCACGCCTTATCAGCCTCCCGGCGTGCTTCAATCAGCATCTTGATCCATACGCCGACGTAGCGGCCGTGGTCGTGGTAGGTGCGCCCGCTGACGAGGTTGCCGTCCACCACGCATGGCTCGTTTACGAAAGTCCCGCCGCACACTTCGAGGTCGAATTTGCATTTGGTAACGGTCGCCATCTTCCGGCCCTTCACGCATCCGGCGTAAGCGGGTATTTCCACGCCGTGGCATACGCAGGCGATGGGTTTGTTCGCTTCGAAGAAATGCCGTGTGATACGGACGAGGTCTTCATCGTAGCGTATGTACTCCGGAGCACGACCGCCCGAGAAAAATATGCCAAGATATTCCTCGGGCTTAACGTCCTTAAAAGCAATGTCCGCCTGCAACGTATAGCCCTCGAACTCCCGCGTTACCTGCCCGTCCCAGTCCGGCGGTATTTCGTGCATAACCATGTGGTATCGCCGCTTTTCAGGCCCTGCCACTACCGGCTCGAAACCGTCCTCCTGCAAACGAAAGTAAGGATACAGAGTATCAACCGTCTCGGTGGCATCTCCGATTATAATCAGTACCTTATTCATTTCACATCGAATATAAAGCCACAGCACGTAATTGTCAACTCTAAGGATGCCCATTTAAAATTGTTACCCGCCCGCTTTTAAGTCTCTGGGCAAATACGACCTTAGCTGCCGGACAATCGACGCCAACAACATAGCCCAATTCCCCCCCTGAGGGGCAAGCTGCGGTACAAACCGGTAACATAGGTTACATATCGTACCGAGGACATAGGTAACAGTTTTGGTTGTATAATTATTCTCCGAAAGGAGAATAATTATGCCCTGGATTGAAACCTGTGTTATGGAAGAA
>Ga0265594_1002572_pt1 | contig 12793 bp, 11 predicted proteins | sample saktaG_11_FD_190147 | JGI IMG/M metagenome (GOLD analysis project Ga0265594, IMG submission 190147) | Saline water microbial communities from Sakinaw Lake, British Columbia, Canada - sak_2011_5_24_80m | ecosystem: Environmental > Aquatic > Non-marine Saline and Alkaline > Saline ... | reverse complement strand
AATTGCCGCAAGTTTAAAACCGATAATATAACCTACACCGAGGAAAGCGGGAGAAGCAGCCGGACTCTGCAACACCATTCCGCCTTTTTGGGAAAATACAGCCTCTTTTGCGCCGGATGTTATTACGTGTGCTTTGCTGTTTATTAAGTTGATTTTTGATAAACCAAACTGTAAGAATCCTTTGACAGAATCTTTGATGAGAAGAATTCCATTCGGGTTTTTAAATAATTCGATAAAGGCTGCCAGACCCATCGATCCGAAAACAAATTTAGCGCCGGATTGTCCACCCTGACCGGCTTTGACGATTTCGGCGCAGGCGCGGCTTTCGGGATAGGGGAGAGTAGCATCTTCAACCATCGTTTTACGAAGAATGATCACGACTAAAACACCCAGAATCCCGCCAACGAGCATTAATAGCGTGCTGGTCAAATAGTTGAATTCTTTCCACACGCCGGTCATAATGAAAGCAGGCAATGTGAAAATGGCGCCGGCGGCAAGAGCTTCACCAACAGCGCCCGTTGTTCTGGCAATATTTTCTTCAAGGATTGTGCCTTTGAAGAAGCGTAGAACAGCCATGGAAATAACGGCTGCGGGGAATGTTGCCGCAACTGTCATACCGGCTTTTAATCCGAGATAGGCATTTGCCGCTCCCAGGACAACTGCGAGTATTACACCTAAAAACAGCGCCTTGAAAGTAAGTTCCTTCATACTGGTTTCTACAGGAACAAATGGTTTAAATTCTTTGTTAGCCAACTCTACCTCCCTAATTTATTCGTACATTTTTAACTGTCATTAAAATTCCAATGAAACTAAATAAAGAAGTGTTAATAGTCAAGGAAAAGCCGATAGAAGCTTTCTGCTTGAAAATATTTTGTTGATATACATGAGAACCCGATTTGGAATGCTTTGTTTTTTTACTGATTTTCTCTATTAAAATCTGTTTTATATTCGATGCAAATCATGTATATTTTCAATGCCAGAGTGTTATCAATTCTGAAAAAGTTTTTCAATGATAGACCAATGAAAAAAGAAATAATTCAGCATTTAACTAACGATTTTGAATTATACTCAAATCAAACACAAAACGGCAATGAGATCTGGTTTGCCTACGGTTTGTATATTCAAAACCTGTCTAGAGTTGGACGGGTCAAGTCCGAGAGAAGATAAATAATAAAAGACGGAAAGACTGCAACATGGCATCATTTGAATCGAAAGTATCCGACATATTTGATGAAAATCCAAAACTGGCACGTAAGATACCAACAGTAATCCGGCGGATCTTTAACGAGCCCGAATCCAAATTCAAAAAACGTCTTAAAAACTCATCGGAGGAAAACCAACAGTCGCTCATGATGCGCCTGTTTGATATTCTGTTTATTGATTTCTTTTTTGATGAACTCGGTGATCGATTTCTGAATTGGGTAATCAATCACCATGCCGATCGATTCAATAAAACCGAGTTGGAGGAAATGCGGGCCGAGTCCGATTCTTATCTTGACTTTTATGAAGTTCAAAAAGTTTTTCCCGGCGACGGTTGCCTTATCAAATCTCTCTTTACGAAGAATGAAGGTTTTTTAAAAGATGTTTCATCGTCAATTAATTTGGTAAAATGGGATATTGTGCTATCACGCTGTTTTCTATTGCACGGTAAATACTATGCTACTGGTTCGCTGGTCCGGTTTAGACCATCTGATAAGAAGTACATCATCAGCCGGATCGATGAAACCAGGCGTGGGGAAGACGATCTTTCTAAAAAAGTGGATTTTGCAGCTTTTGCCAAAGATAATTGGGAATTATTTTGTCAAATTGAGCGTGAGATTCGTGAAAGGGAGCAAAATAAAAAAATCTATACGAAATACGGAGAGGTTTATCTTTGTGAAGTTCGGTTTCAGGTCAAGAACCTTCAGACGGTCCTCAGGACGATAGAATCTCTCGATGAATTCAATTTTATTGAAACTAAAACACGCAGAGATACGGTGAGAAAAAAGAATATCATCCGCTATCAGTTTGACTGGTTCTCGCTTGGAATTGAAGAAGAATTAGAACAAATCAGGATAGGTGAAGTTGAAAACGGGCTTATGCTGAACACAACACAACTCGATATCGAAGGGAACCAGACCGGTATAGATGTAATTGGCAACCTATTTGTTGACCAATTTCTGTTTCGTCTCGAAACCCGTTCAATTGAACTTGCGGAATTTGCAGTTCGTCATTTTACCGGTATTTTCGGTGACGCGCTTGTTTTTAAACGAATCATAAAAATAAAAAGTAGTGCTGATCTACAAAAAGAAGTTGAAAAAAGTCGGGAAGAGACAAGCGATGCAAATCAACAGCGAGAAAAATCCAAATTGAGACAAAAAGTCGAAAAAGATATATATATGCAAATGCTTGATGAAAAAATTCCGGCATTGAACAATATGACTCCCCGTGAAGCGCGAAAGGATCCTGCCGGACTTCCGTTATTGATTGACTGGCTGAAAGATATGGAAAATCAATTTGAACATGATCGAAAAACCGGTCAAAAAAGTTTTCCATTCCAATTAGTAAAAAAAGAGTTGAATGTCGACTTGGAGTAACCGGTTTTAATTCGAGTTTGTAAAAACGACTATACCAAGTCTGGATTCTCCTGTTTGCCAATCACACCAAAGCCGCTTAAATTCGAGCACGATGCAGACCACTGTTCATACCGATTACGAAAACAAGTTATGGCAATCAGGCAAACATAATGTTGCCGGAATTGATGAAGCCGGCCGGGGCCCTCTGGCAGGGCCCGTTGTTGCCGCGGCGGTTGTCTTTGATTCAACGTCCGATTTAATTGATGGTATCACAGATTCCAAGAAAATCACTGAAAAGCGCCGGGAAGAATTGTATGATTTGATTCAACAACGGGTGCGGGCAATTGGAATCGGCATCGTTGAACATGATGAAATCGACCGGATAAATATTTTGCAGGCTACTCACAAGGCCATGCGACAGGCAATCGGGAGACTGAAACTGAAAGTTGATCACATTCTGGTGGACGGCAGGGGATTGCCGGATAATATTTATCCTCAAACTGCCATAATTGGCGGTGATCGCTTGTGCTATTCGATTTCGGCGGCGTCAATTATTGCAAAAGTGTACAGGGATAGGTTTATGCGGGAAATGGATACGGTTTTCCCCGGTTACGGTTTTGCCAAACATAAGGGCTACGGGACCAAAAAACACCGAGAAGCAATTCAGAAGTTGAAACCCTGTCCGATCCACCGCCGGTCGTTTCATGGCGTTAAAGAATATCTCGTGAATATCGATACTGTTTCAAATACCCGTTATCTGGGGAAATATGGTGAAGATGCGGCGGCATTTTATCTTTACAAGAAAGGTTTTACGATATTACAGCGCAATTTTCATGCCGGTGCGTATGGCGAGATTGATATTATTGCCCGGAAAAACGGGGTCTTGAGTTTTGTGGAAGTCAAAACCCAGCGGCGCAAAGTTTACGGACCGCCGGCGAACTGGGTCGATGAACGTAAAATGCAGCAGCTTGGGACTATTGCCGATGCTTACCTGTCCCGGCATCCTGAACTGGAACTTGACTGTCGTTTTGACGTCATCGGTGTTACAATTACATCAAAAGGAAATCAAATCCGTCACATAGAAGACGCATTTCGTTTATAAGAAGAACATGAGAAAAATCGCAATTGTTATACTTATAGTGAGTTCAGTCCTGTTTTCCCAAACTTTTCAGGTTGGAAGGCAGGGTGTCGTAGTATCCGCATCAAAAACGGCGTCTGATATCGGAATAGAGCTCATGCAAAACGACGGTAACGCTGTGGACGCCGCGATTGCCGTAGGATTTGCCCTGGCGGTCGTGTACCCGCCGGCGGGAAATATCGGTGGCGGCGGATTTATGGTTATTCGTTCACCGGATGGAATTGTCACAACGATTGATTTTCGGGAGAAAGCTCCACGAGCGGCTCATCGTGATATGTACCTCGATGAAAATGGTAATCCAATCGACAATCTCAGTATCGAAGGTGCATTGGCTTCGGGAGTTCCCGGTTCGGTCGCGGGATATGCTTATGCTCACGCAAAGTTCGCGAGTAAACCGTGGCAGGAACTCCTTGAACCGTCGGTCCACCTGGCGCGCACCGGTTTTCCGGTCGGTTATTTTATCCATACCGGTCTGACGCATAATCAAGTTCGTATGAGCCAATATGAGTCATCGCGGAAGATGTTTTTCCCGAATGGGCGAGCGCCGGAGATAGGCGAAACCATAATATTTACCGACCTGGCAAATACGCTGGAACGAATCGCTCAGAGGGGCTGGCAGGAATTTTACCGGGGGAAAACCGCCAAAGAGATCACTAGCAGCATACAGACCGCCGGCGGCATTATCAGCGAATGGGATATGCGTCATTACGAAGTAAAAGAACGGAAGCCGATTCATTTTACATATAGAGGCTATGATATATTTTCAATGCCGCCGCCAAGTTCCGGCGGCGTCTGCCTGGCGCAGATTATGAAAGTCGTGGAACAGTTTCCATTATCGGAATATGGCTTTCATTCATCGACATCAATCCAGATTGTTACGGAAGCGGAACGCCGCGCTTATGCCAATCGCGCTTATTATCTCGGCGATCCCGATTTTTATAATGTCCCGGTTGACTTTCTGATCAGTAATTCACTGGCTGAATCAATAGCGCAATCCATCAATTTAAAAAAAGCAACCCCAAGCAAAACCGTGAATCATGCGCCGTATCCGGAAAGTGAAGAAACGACGCATTTTTCGGTTGTCGACAAAAAGGGCTGGGCTGTCTCGGTTACCACCACTTTAAACGGCAGCTACGGTTCCGGGTTTGTCGCCGGGGAAACGGGAATATTGATGAACAATGAAATGGACGATTTTTCCATCAAACCCGGTTTCCCGAATATGTTTGGATTAATCGGCGCCGAGGCCAATTCCATTCAGCCGCAGAAACGCATGCTGAGCTCAATGACTCCTACCATTGTCACCAGAAACGATTCACTGATGTGGATTCTGGGCACACCGGGCGGCGGAACAATAATTAGCTCTGTCGCTCAAGTGTTGATGAATCTGATCGATTACGACATGAGCCTGGTTCAGGCCGTAGATGCTCCGCGTTTTCATCACCAGTGGCTGCCGGATGTCGTATCAATTGAAGAATATGGTTTCTCGCCGGATTTGTTGTCAATTCTTGAGGAAAAAGGATATTGTTTCAAAACCTGCTCGGCCATTGGGGATATGAACGCAATCGAAATGGACTGGGAAAAGAGCTATTTCATCGGTGTGCCCGATAAACGGCGTCAATCGGCGGCATCAGCCTGGTAAAGATGAATCAACAGCGTAAGAAAATATTAATAGCGCCGGATTCTTTTAAGGGGAGTCTGACATCTCGGCAGGTCTGCGAATCACTGGCAAAGGGAATTAAATATGCTTATCCGCAAACGGATATCCGGATGCTGCCCTTATCCGACGGCGGTGAAGGATTTCTCGGCGTTTTTCAACAGGCAATGCCGGGGAAACTTGTCTCTGCAAAGGTTGCAGGTCCTTTAGGTGAACGGGCAACCGCTCACTATTTTGTCATAAAACCGGATAATGTTGCAATTATTGAAATGGCTGAAGCGGCAGGCTTGATTCGCGTGCCTGCCGGAAAACGTAATCCGTTTAAAACTACCACGTTTGGACTGGGGCAACTGATAAGCCGCGCCCTGGATCGGGGGATCCGAAAATTTGTCGTCGGTATTGGCGGCTCGGCGACTACCGACGCCGGGGCCGGAATGGCTCAGGCGCTTGGCGTGAAGTTTTATAATCGCAATGGTGAAGAAATTGACGACTATATGAACGGAGAATTGATCGGGCAGTGCCGGGAAATGTCGGTCGATTATTTGCATCCGGCGGTTGCCGATAGTGACTTCCGGGTTGCCTGCGATGTGGACAATCCTTTGCTGGGTCCTAATGGCGCTGTTTTTACATACTCGCCGCAGAAAGGCGCATCAGCGGAGGAACTGCCGATTTTAGAACAAAATATGACTAATTTTTCTCATTTGATTGAGGCTCAGTTTTCAAGGAAATTTTCGTGTATGCCGGGCGCCGGGGCCGCCGGCGGGCTTGGCACCGGACTGATAGCGTTTCTGGGCGCAAAGCTGGAAAGCGGAATTGATTTGATCCTCGATACAGTGCAAATTGACCGAATGTTAGACGCTTGTGATTTGGTAATTACGGGCGAGGGAAAGATTGACCGACAGACCCTGCAGGGAAAGGTCGTGACCGGCGTTGCCAACCGTGCCCGTCGGCATTCAGTACCGGTAATCGGCGTGACCGGAAAACTGGAACTTGAGCGTAATGATATCAGAAAGCTGGGCCTGGAAAGAGTGTTTTCGCTGATTGAAGAATGTGGAAACGAGGCAACGGCTATTGAAAACGCTCGGCAGATACTGATTGATCTTGGAAAACGAGTTTACGACTCTCATTTCGGAAAGAATTAAATTATGGCCATGGAAATTGAACGGAAATTTTTAGTGCGGGACGATTCCTATAAATTGGATTCGAAACCTGTTTTTTATCGACAGGGTTATATCAGTACAAGCCTGGAGAACGTCGTGCGTGTCCGGGTCGCCGGCGATAAAGCGTATCTGACTGTTAAATCATTAGTCAGTCATAAATCGCGTCTGGAATTTGAATATGAAATTCCCATTGCCGACGCCGGGGAAATTCTGGAAAAAATATGCCGGAAGCCGATCATTGAAAAAAATCGCTATGAAATAAAAATCGGAACCGATATCTGGGTCGTCGATGAATATTTTGGCGAGAACCGTGGTCTGATCGTGGCGGAAATCGAGCTGAGATCCGAGGATCAGGAAATTACAATACCTGAATGGGTTGGCGATGAAGTGACCGGCGATCCCCGGTATCTGAACGCCAATCTGGCTGTTCATCCATTCATTTACTGGAAAAAAAATAAACAGTAAGATAGAATTATGTTATTTAAAGAGACAAAACTGCTTGAAAAACAGATGGATAATTTCCTGGAAATTATCAGTGAATCAGTGCTTTCTGCACAATCCGATATCGGTGAAAAACAACACGTAGAGAGTGTATTATTATGCCTATAATTTGGCATTTTACCTTTGATTTTTGAAATTTTTTAATCAGGGTGTGTAGATGAAAAATATTTTGAAATGAATGATATTATGAATAACGACCAGGCGCGCATAATCTACCGCAACGTTTTTCAAAAAGAATTAGATAAGCTATGATGCAATCACATCTCGGAGAACTGGCTGCTTTAGCAACGGCATTTTGCTGGACCTTTACATCCATGTCCTTCGAATCAGCCGGAAAAAAAGTCGGTTCTCTCGCTGTGAATTATATTCGTCTGTATATCGGGCTTATATTTTTAAGTGTGTTTATGTATTTTACGCGCGGACAGCTGTTCCCCATAGATGCAACCGGGCATACCTGGACCTGGCTGTTTTTATCGGGAATTGTGGGCTTTGCTATCGGTGACCTGCTGCTTTTTCAGGCATTTGTGGTGGTGGGAGCCCGAATCTCAATGCTAATCATGTCGCTGGTTCCGCCGATTACGGCCTTAATCAGCTATTTCTTTCTTGGTGAGACATTGACAGCCCGGGAAATATTTGCCATGTTTATAACAGTGCTGGGGGTTTCTCTGGTTGTCCTGGAACGTGGTGAACAAAATCGACAGGTGAAGTTTGCCCATCCAATTTCAGGGATTTTATTAGCCTTTGGCGGATCTGTCGGTCAGGCCGTCGGACTCATTTTCAGCAAATACGGCATGGGAGATTACAGTGCCTTTGCTGCCACTCAGATCCGGGTAATTGCCGGAATCGCCGGGTTTACCGTGATATTTTTCTTTATGAATAGCTGGAAAAAAGTATTCTCGGCTTTAAAAAACCGATCAGCCATGAAGCGGATCACCCTGGGCGCGTTTTTCGGCCCGTTTCTCGGCGTCTCAATGTCATTGCTGGCGGTGCAGCATACCAGGGCCGGCATCGCATCGACGATTATGGCGATTGTGCCGATTCTGATCATTCCGCCTGCCGTATTGATCTTTAAAGAAAAAGTGACGTTAAAGGAATTCATCGGCGCCGTCATTGCTGTTGGCGGCGTTGCTATTTATTTCGTTCACTAATACGGGGAGAGTATCAAAACCACCCGATGATTCATCGGGAGTTCCTGTTGGAAAATTGGGTGGTTAACCTTTGAGGTGATATGAAAGGAAATTCAGCAGATAAAACGTTAACCACCGGCTTTAGCCGGTGGACAGAGATAACACATATATCTCCCGACTTTAGTCGGTCAATTTCCCGAATGAATTCGGAGGCGTGGAGCTGGAGTTCAGTGCCAACCCAATGCTCCACCGGGAGTCCCTGTTGGGAAATTGGGTGGTTAACCTTTGTAGTGATATGAATGAAAAACCAGCAGGTGAAACGTTAACCACCGAATTTATTCGGTGGAATAGGGCGAATCCCACGCCAAATCCCGATTTAACCGGTAAACAAGGAGGTCTAAATGGAATTTCGTAAACTCATTAAAATTCGTGAAAGTGTCAGGAATTATGATTCGAAAAAACCAATTCCACGGGATGTGCTGGACCGGATTCTCGATGCCGGACGACTGGCGCCGTCGGCTGCCAACCGTCAGCCCTGGAAATTCCTGATAGTGTCATCCGGGGAAATGCTGGAAAGGGTGCATAAATGTTATGCCAAAGACTGGTTTCGCGCCGCGCCGGTTATTCTGATTGTTGTAGGCAAGCGGGAGGATGCCTGGACGCGCCGGTATGACGGCTATAACTCTCTGGAAACGGACTTGACCATTGCCATGGACCACCTGATCCTGGCGGCTGCCAATGAAGGCGTGGGCAGCTGTTGGATTGCCGCTTTCGATCCGGTCATATTGCGGGAAGCGCTGGGTTTGGAAGAGAATGAAGAGGTTTTTGCGATCACACCGCTGGGCTATCCTGGGGATAGTTATCAGCCCGGGCAAGTCAAGAATCGCAAGGCAATTTCCGAAATTGTTGAGTATCTGTGAAACTCCGGTTCCATCCGGCAGACAGATTGTAGTTGCATATATTGGAATAATTTGTTATCATAAAGCCGTTATGGCTTGTATAACTTATCAGAGGGTATTGCCGGGTTCTCTATGAGCAAAGCGCAGAAATATCGGGAACCCGCTTATGGAACAGAAATGTGTAGATGTGGACATTTTATGCCTAAATATAGACATAAAGGAATGGGAATTTATTGCGGGTAAATAATATGTTATATGGTATAAAATTGATTGAATCATGATGTAATAAATAGATGGGGATAAAATTATGCTATTACAAAAAATCGTTGGTATGAAGAAATCTGATTTTGACGTTATAGTAAACGAGAAAAAAGACATATTTCTAAGACCTGCTCGATTAATACCTATTTACAAACCTGGCGATGAAATTTCTTTAACTTCGATATTTCTTAGATCGCTCTGTTTGATTAAAGAATTCAAAGATTTATTTTTTTCAGAAGTAAAAATTTCGAAATCCGGTAAAATCTTTACATATACCGAGGTGACTTTAAAACAATATGAAGGAATACGTATTGACGGTCTACTACTTGAAGTAAGAAGCGGTATAATTAAAGATGCAGTAATATTTGAAATGAAGAATAAAAATAATGAAATAGATAAAACTCAAATCGAAAAGTACGCTCAATGTGCAAAAGATTTAAACATACCAAAACTTATCACTGTATCTAATCAGTTTGTGTCAAAACCTACTCAATCTCCAATATCTGTTAAAACACCGAAATGTGTTGAGTTGTATCATTTCTCTTGGTCATACTTATTGACAATTGCACACGTACTCTTATTTGATAACGAAATAAATATTAAAGATCCCGATCAAGTAGAAATAATGAAAGAAGTAGTAGCGTATCTTGAAAATAATATTTCAGGAGTATGTGGTTTTACTAAAATGAAACCCGGATGGAAAGATGTAGTAGATAAAATAAATTCCGGTTCGAGATTAAAACAGACAGATTTATTTGTAATTGATACAGTTACAAGTTGGCAACAAGAAGAACGCGATATGGCATTAATACTTAGTAGAAAATTAGGATTATTTGTTAAAACCGGTTCTGCGAAGTATAAACATGATTTACAACTCCGAATAGATAACGATGTTAAAACCCTTATTACTAATAAATTATTGATGTCTACACTAAAGGTTTCGGGCGCTGTATCAGATATACTGATTAAAGCACTATTTGACAAGAGAACTATAGAAATGTCCGTAAGGCTGAATGTTCCTATTGATAAAACAGTTCGGGGACAAATTGGTTGGTTAAAAAGGCAAGTGGATAAATGCCTGAAAAAGAACGAGGAGAAATTTAATGAACTCAGTCATGATATAATGATTGATATATACATTAAGCACGCTAAAGGACCGATACGTATTCACAGTAAAAATATTGAGAATATTTACCCTGATATAAAGAATAAGGAAATTAAAGAATTTGGTGTCGTTTTAGTCAAAGATTTTGGAAAGGGATTTTCTTCAAGTAAGAAATTCGTTGAAATAATTGAAAGTATGCTTTTAGATTATTACAAAGTAATCGTACAATATTTGACTAACTGGGAAAAGCCTGCTCCGAAAATTCCAGAAAATGAAACAACGATAGAAGAATAAATCCATAATATGATAGACATGTGGGAAGAGATGATAAACGCAAGTAATACTATATGTTATACTTGTCAATCACGAAAATATCCGTAACTTTTAGAAAAACAGGGTCAACTTAACCAATAGGAGGATTTACCATGAGGAAGCACAAAATCTTCAAGATTATGCTGGTGCTGTTTATCGGTATGGCAGTACTGAGTAACACCGCTTTCGCACAGAAGTGGTCTGCGAAGCAGCAGGAGGTATGGAAGGCTGTAGAAAATTGGTGGGAGTTGGAAAAAAATAATGATGCAGAAGGTGTTAAAGCGCTGTTCCACAAAGACTATGTCGGATGGAATTGGGGCGATAATGCTCCTGGGGACCAAGCAGAAGTGCTAAGATGGGTAAGTCACGTGATCCCCAAGGGCAAAATTGCTTACACCGATCTTAAGCCATTGGATATTCTGGTGATGGGCGATGTCGCAGTGCTTCATTATTATTACTCAAAACGTCAAACGGTAGATGGTAAGGAAACGGTGGAGCAGGGCCGCTGGACGGACGTTTGGAAAAAAGAAGGCGGCCAATGGCTGCTCATCGCTGATAGCGGTGGTGTTTTACCCACAAAATAGAAAAGCGGTAAAACGGGATCTTGCAATCTTGTCTATTGACCCTGTGGGCAGGGTTGCAGATACTCTCACCTGAGAGAGAAAATGACAAAACCCGGATAGCTGCATTGGATGTATTGCGTGGTTTGGTAATGGTGATTATGGCGCTGGATCACACGCGAGGTTATATTCACTCCTGCAAGGTCAGATGATTTTGCAGAACAGGTGTTCTGAGTGGATTTTGAGAAAAAACAAGATGCAGTCTCAGATACTATAGTATAACAAGCGGCTGGTGTCGGTCGCGCGCAGCCCGAGCATGAATTCGACGATTGTAATCGTATCTAAGTTCTGCAGTGTTATGAAGTGTCGCGCATGAATGCGCGCGCCGCACAGCCGCAGCGTTCGGCAATAAGATGATGAAACTTATTTTTGGGAAACCTCCAGAAAATTCTAATTTTGATCCTCAATTAGAGGGATGGGCTCCTATCAAAGAACCTTCTCCTTGGATTGCCCAATTGATTGGCATAGCCGTTGGGGCTTTAATCACGGTTCTGTTAGGAGTTTTCTGGCATCTCGCAACACCTATGCGTAACTTTAAAATCGAATTAGGACTACTAACCTTGTTATCGCTTGTCGGAATAGTAGTTTTTCATGAATTAATACATGCTATTTTCCAACCTGGCTATGGAATTACTTCTAATACATATTTAGGTTTCTGGCCCTCAAAATTACTGTTTTATGCTCATTATAACAGCGTTTTATCAAAACAAAGATTTATGATTGTTTTAATTGCACCTTTTATATTGTTATCCATTATTCCTTTGGTGTTTTGTGTTTTTTTTCAATATAGCTCTACACTTATGTGTGCTATCTCGTTATTTAATGCTTTTCTTGCATGTGTCGATGTTTTTGGATTCATATTGATATATTTTACTGTACCATCAGGTTCAGTTGTTCAAAATAAAGGGTGGAAAACATATTATAAGATAGCCGAACAATTTGGTTCACCTGACAGCGGACAAGCCGCTGCAGGTGACCAGCAGCGTTAGCATATTATGAGAAATTACTATAAGACCGAGTGTTTAAAACGAGCAATCAAATTAGCTGATGAGGGAGATTATGATTCTCTTATTTATTCATCTTTAGAATTAAGGCAGTGTATCGAGTCTATTATATATGAAAAATTAGAATCGTATAAAAAATATGTCCCAGATGTTGTGTTTAAAAAATGGCAACCAAATCATGCTCTTAAAACCTTATTATATTTTGAACCCGATGCAGAACAAAGTATGAAAATTGCAATTGCACCAGAATCACCGGTCGGTGTTACAAGTGGTCCATTTCAATATATTGGTGAGCATAAGGCGCTAACAGTTGAATGGTTAAATAAAAATTGGCTCCTCGCTGAATTGAGTGGGTAATAATTGTAGCATAATTTGAAGAATGGTATAGATTACAGATTATGAGAGATATAGAACTATTTCAAATGGCTCTTGGATTGAAGCCTCCTTGGCGGGTGGA
>Ga0265594_1002570_pt1 | contig 12796 bp, 10 predicted proteins | sample saktaG_11_FD_190147 | JGI IMG/M metagenome (GOLD analysis project Ga0265594, IMG submission 190147) | Saline water microbial communities from Sakinaw Lake, British Columbia, Canada - sak_2011_5_24_80m | ecosystem: Environmental > Aquatic > Non-marine Saline and Alkaline > Saline ... | reverse complement strand
TACTTAAAAGCTCCAAATGTCTCCTGATATGATTAGAAAGTTCCCGATAATGGTCTTCTTCATAATCAAATAATATTTTGTAGATTCTATCTTTAAAGATATATTTTCCTACATTATCCTTTGCCATTAGAATAGAGCCATAAGTTATATGAATAAGTTGTCGAGAGTCATTCTGTTTAAAAAGACTTGCCAATTCACCATCAGAAATTTTATCTAAATCGGGTATACGGGATAGGTCAGTGGTTAAATTGTACGATGCTCTATCTTTTTTGAAATTCTCCAAAGCAAATCGATGAATTTCCCGATAAAGAGCAGGGTCTTTCATGGCAATAACCTTTGCCTCCTCTAACCAGCTGGTCCCGGCAGTTTTAATATGACAAAGGCCGCCTGTCTCTCGGGCAAAAATAGGATAAACAGAAAACTTATCACTACCGGTGTGAAGGGAAAGTTTGTAGCCGCCAATACTCTTACTTAAAGCTGCGTGCAGAGAAAATTCCCTGGCAAACTGCTTCACATCCCCTTTATATTCTATCCCTTTTTGCCAATCTCCTAAGAAATGAAGAGCCAAATTTTGGAAATTTACTTCTCTCCTCTTGAATTCCGACACGACAAACAGATGGGCTAAAGTAGAGGTTACAGTAGGAGTTTCATCCACAGATATTTCTAAATCAAAATTACACTTTTTATAATCCTTTAAAAATTCATAACACCTCACCACATGATTTATGGCTTCAGAATAAGTAAGTATAATTTCTTTTAATGATTTTTCATTAAATATTAATTCTTGTCCCTTAATTTTGTATGACTTACTTAAATACAATCCTTCTATTTTTTTGCTATCAGGAATTTGATTATAAAGTTGGTTTAATTCTTGTTTGCCTAACTTTTCAATATCATTTCTAATAAAATTAGAAGGATCTAAAGTAAACATGGTATAACCACAATCTACTGCATCTTTCAAATCTTTTATCTCTTTTACATGGTCAGCATCTGCCCCAAATGGGCCTTCATAACCAGCTTCAAAACATCCCCAAATCGCATCGTCTAATACTTTCTGCCAATTTCTCTCCGTCCGAGCCATCTCTCTAACCGACTGCTGAGCTAAAATCGGAAAAATATTTTTATCTTTAAAGGCTTGGATGTGAGCTGGAGTAGCTATCCCTAAACGGTCTCCAGTACCAAAAGATGGTCTAAGACCACAAAAAGAAGGGTTGAGATGAGGAAATATTTCTCGTAATAGAGAAATATTAAGATGGTTTAAATAACATTTCTTTATAATCAATTTATTTTCATCCACTATCTTCTCTTCTAAATTCACCCCTTCAAATTTATTAGCAAGATTAAGAGGTGCCAAAATTATCAAATTTTTTTCTTTATCACCTTTCGCCATAAAAAAATAATTATCTTTTTCTGACTTTATAGAAGATGAATATACCTTATATCTATCACTATAATGCTTATCAAAATACTGTAAAATATCCTGTTTATTCATTAAACTATCCCTTTAAATTAAATAACCTCATTTGATTTTCATACATCAACGCTTTTGTTGTTCTAACCCCTCTATTATAAGACATCTGTCCGCTCGAAACAAGATTTCCTACAACTTTACATATTATCCTATCAAAGACCTCAAACCTGCTTCCTTCTTATAAAATTTTCCTTCCATCACAGACTGGACCTCCATTCGAAGTAAGTAGAGAAATTTCACAAGTTTATAATTACTTTTCTATATCCTCTCCTAATTAAACTTCAATAAGCCATCTACATTATGCAACTTTAGTCTAATCTTTATTAACACAGATTCGTGAAGTACTTTTCTTTTTTTACTATTACAGTTTTATTTTATATTTATAAATGTACAGGTAAAAGGTCACCACCATAATCAATTACTCCAATTTTACATTTATCACCCTGTATATCTAATGCTATATTTATAGCTTCCTGAACTGATTCAGCATGAATAAAGCCAAATTTTTCTTTTTGTGTTATTGTAAGTCCAGGAGAAACACAGATTATTGAAACTTTTCTCTTATGATGTGCATGAATAAAAAGGGCTGCCAAACCAACTTCATCGTTAATTTTATTATTTAAGGATAATTCCATTAGTTCGTCATATGTTAAATTACCATATTTTTCTAAAATCGGATGACTGGAAGAAATTCCTTCAGGGAATCTTCCTACAAGAATCAGAGTTCCTCCTTGATTTATACCTCGCAACGAATAGGTCACCGGTTTATCACCCTGCCAATAATCTAAATCAGCAGGATAAGCATTAACTATTACTACATCAGCTAATTTTTTGATCGGCACTTCATAAACTTCCTTAGCAAACTTAATTCCATAACGATGGGCGATAACCAGATCTCCCCCAACAACCTCATAGATTTGTTTATTGGTCCCAAGAATAAAGTTTATAATATAATTAAGACCAGCTTTTTTTGCAATAAATTCAATTTCTGATCGAACCTTGTTACCAATGGTACCGGCAATATCAAGATACTTAGGGTCATTTGCCGCCATCAAATGGGTAGCAGCAGTTGTTTCCCAACCACAAATTCCCGGTTGAACTATTTTCCCACCTCCTGACCAACCTGCCTCTGAATGTGGCACTATACTTCCGATCCCTATAGAAAAATCAGCTTCAGTAATTTTTTTATTAACAACCATTTTAATATTATTTGATGTTCTCCCAAGATCGATTAATTGTTCTGGGTCCGCCCATTCATGATTAAATATTCTGATAGATTCCACCGTCTCAGCCCCGAAAGTGTCAATTATCTCATCATGAGTCATATATCTATGTGTCCCTAATGCTATAAGAATGATAATGTCTTGTTTTTTTATACCTAATTTTGCTAATTCTTTAATGACCAGAGGTATTAATCTTTTTTTAGGAGTAGGCCTTGTAAGGTCATCAACTATCAATAATACCTTCATCCCACTGTGTAAAGTTTTATTTAATGGTAATGCTCCAATAGGGTTATAAAAGGCTTTCTTGATATAAAATTCATCATCTTCTTTTTGGTTAACTTTTTTAGGCTCAATATAATAACAGTAATTTTCTTCCGGTACTAAAAAATGTATATCTTCTTCCCTATAAATAATTTTTATCTCTTTATTTTTCATAAATAATCATCATTCCTGACACATCATTTTGCGATATTTTTTATTTTTACCCCTAATGTTCTAATAATGTTTGAAAATCAAAATTCTCACTATATATCCCCGAACGACCTGTTGGAATTGCTTCGATGAAAGTAGTGCCAATAGTTCCTCCAATCATAGGTTTAAAAGGTATAAAATTATATATTTGACTTTAAATAATAATGGGGCTGTACTATAAATTTTGTCCAGCCCCAGCTAAAATTCACATCTAATAAATATATTATTTACGAATAGCCGCTGCAGCAATAGCCTGTTCGAAAATCTCAAGTCCTTCCTTTAAAGCTTCTTCAGTTATCACCAGAGGGGGACATACTTTAATAGTTGCTCCAGAACCTACTGGAGCAAAGAATAGCAAACCATTTTCAACCGAAATTCTTACTATATCATGCGCAAGATCTGTATCAATCTCTTTGGTTCCGTCTTTAACAATAATAATTCCCCAAACAAGTCCGGCACCTCGGAAATGGCCTATTATATTAGGATATTTTTTTTGAAGTGTTCCCAAAACTTCTTTACATATTTTACCTAAATTAGCTGATTTTTCTACTAGCTTATTATTTAAGATATAATTTATACTAGCCAAGGCAGCAGCAGAGCATATGGGATTTCCAGTATGTGTGCTAGTCATCTCATTCGGTCCATACAAGTTCATGATTTCCTCCCGACCAATTACCGCTGACAAGGGCATACCACTTGAAATACCTTTACCACAACAAATTATATCGGGAATAATACCATAATGTTCAAAACCAAACAATCTACCGGTTCGACCGAAGCCTGCCTGCACTTCATCAAAGACAAGAACGATATTAAATTTGTCACAAAATTCTCTTAGTTTTCTGGCAAATCCTGGTGGCATTAATTCAACCCAACCACCTTGGAAAGTTTCAGACATAATTCCTGCTATTTGTGCAGGTTTAATATTCTTTTCCCGCAAATAAAATAAAAACTTATTAAAACACTCCTCATCCGAATATGTAGGATCGTTAACATCGGCCCAAGAATATTTGAAGCTATTGGGATAAGGAACCTGATTAATATCAGGATCTAAATTTACTATCCATTCCTTAGCCTTTGGTGAACCGCCAGCCTGTTGGGCACCTAAAGTCCGTCCATGAAAGCCATCATCAAATGTTACAATTTTAATTTTTTCTTTACCACCTACTTTTTGCCCCTGTGTTCTCGCAAGTTTTATAGCACATTCGGTAGCTTCTGAACCTGTGGTTAGTAGAAATACTTTCTTTAGTGGCTCGGGAGATATATCTGCAAGTTTTTTAACAAGTTTACCTCGTATTTCGCTGGGAAAACAATAGTTAAATAATAAACCATGTTCCGCTTGTTTAATAATCGCCTTTTTAACCTCAGGATTACCATGTCCGGCGTTGGCAACAACTACTCCCGAACTGAAGTCTATCCATTTATTACCAAATTTGTCATAAACATTAAACCCTTCAGCTTTATCCCAAACAATAAGGGGCTGCCCACTCATAGAACGCGGTTCATATTTTCGTAATTCCTCAATAATTTCCAAAGATTCAGGAACTGGTATTTTAGTAACAATTCTTCTATTTTTTGTCTCTACTTTTTTTACATCTTTAGGAATAAAGTCAAAACTCTTAGCCATAAATAGCTCCTCCTTAAATTTTAATGTAGTTAGTATATAAATTATACTATTTTTTATTCCTTAATTAAAAAATACTTTTCTCTTTACTCCATATTAATACAATACAAGTCAACCTTTAACTGCGCCAGCTGTTAAACCTTGTACTATATACTTTTGAAATAAAATAATAAAGATAAAGGCGGGTATAGAAGCTAAAAATCCATAAGCGCACATTTGATTCCAAGAAATATTTAAGTCTGTTATAAAATCTACTGCACCCACAGAGATATTCTTGGCCGCCGAGGTTACTGCAAGAATCTGACCAAATAAGAACTCATTCCAAGTCCACATAAAGGTTATGATTGAAGCAGCCGCAAGACCATTAAAACTAATTGGAAAAATAATTAGCCTAAATGCTTGAAATCTACTACAGCCATCGATTCTGGCAGCTTCATCTAATTCTTTTGGAATGCTTTCAAAAAAACCTTTCATAATCCAGATAAAAAATGGAAGCGTTAGATAGATATTTACTATAATTAACCCAAGTAAATTATCAATAAGGCCTAACTTACTCATCATTAAATATAATGGTACAATCAAAGAAATTGGTGGAAAGATTCTTACCGCCAAGATACAAAACATGATAAATGAACTACCTTTATATTTATAACGTGCAAAACTAAAAGCGGCAATTGTTCCAACTAAAATACAGATAATTGTCGTGACAAGGGCAACAACCATTGTATTACGAAAATAATACAATGTCGGACGTCCTTTAAAAATAGTTATAAAATTTCTCAAAGTAGGGTGCTTAATAATATAAGTAGGTCTATCGGAATATACTTCAGTGTTGGTTTTAAATCCGGTTATAATCATCCAGTAAAGGGGAAAAATAGCTACTAATAGATAACAGAGCAACACGAGATAAGCCAAAATTTTACCACGATATTTTTTCACTCTTTTCCAAAAAGTACCGGATGAGTGTATTTTGCCAAGGTCATTACTGGACATATATATATCATTATTTATCAAATTTGAAAACATATTTTACACATCCTTTACTTCAGTTCATCTCCTTGGCATATTCTAATAATAATTAGTCCTAAATACTTTAGTATAAAACAATACTATCAATATTGTTATTATAACCATTATCACTGATAAAGCAGATGAATATCCAAATCGAAGAAATTGGAAAGCATTATTATAAATGTAAGTAACCAACAACTCAGTTGCATCGCCCGGTCCACCGCGGGTTAGTGTAAAAACAATATCAAAAGTCCGAAACGCAAATGCGGTTGAAATTAATAAAGTTACCATCATCGTTGGTTTAAGTAAAGGTAGGGTAACTTTGGTAAACTGTTTCCAATTCGATGCTCCGTCAATTGAGGCTGCTTCGTACAATTCTTGGGGTATACTTTTTAATCCAGCTAAAAGAAGAACTATAACAAAAGGAATATCAATCCATGCATGAACTATTATTAAAGATGCTAACGCAAGTGAACCGTTAGAAAGCCATGATAAAGGCTGTGAAATTAATCCACAGCGAAGTAAAAGGTCATTTAGAATACCCATAACGTCATTGTACATCCATTTCCAAGTGATAGAAGCAACAACTGGGGGAATTGCCCATGGCCAAAGAGCTATAGTTCGTAAAAATCCAGTAAATCTTAAATTTTTATTTAAGGCTAATGCAATAATCATCCCAACAGTAAAAGAAATTGCTACTGCACCGAGAGTATAAATTAAAGAATTCCTTGTATAGCGGAAAAAATTAATATCAGTAAAGATTTCAAAAAAGTTTTTTTGGCCAACGAATTTTGCTTGCATTGTAATACCAAATTCAGTCATGCTCATATATATTACCCGTAATACCGGATAAACGGCAACCATTAACAGTATCAGCAAACTCGGCAAAGTAATAAGAAAACCATAGCGTGATTCTGACATTTGATTAAAAAAATGGACTTTATTGGTATTTTTCTTGACTGATGATATAAAAGGATTAAACATAATGTGACCCTCTTGTATAAGTAAGATAGAGAGGGAGGAGTTTATTTAACCTCCTCCCTCTTGTTCACAAGCTATTTTGAGTCAAAAACTTCTTTCTTATTTTTGTTTTAATTGTTTATTGATCTCAGCTTGGGCATCATCCAACGCTTTTTGAGCCGTTTTATCTCCAGTGAGAGCATTCTGAATTTCTTTGATTACAATCTTGTAAACCATTCCTTGATCTGCGAAGATTTCTGTTTTTGTATCTTTCAATGATTCCTTGACAACGTTCAAATAGTCAACTTTCAGGTTCTTGATCACTTCTTCATCAGATAAGACCGATAAATTCCAGGGTTCATTGGTTTCAAGTAATATTTCATTAACAGCAGCCTGTCTACTACGATAGTAATCACACCAAATAAAGGCAGACTCTTGCTTATTAGAGAAATGGCTAACCCCCCACATGTTAATTTCAAGATTAGATGTAGATGGTCCACCTTCATAAGCAACTGGTTGTACGGCAATACCTACATCATCAGCAATACCGGACTGTTCTTTATTGGTAATATCAGCATAGAAAGAAGTGGGTTCAATAATCATGGCTACCTTGCCACCTTTAAAGAGATCCTCGGTATCACCGTGCTGATAAGCGGTTACTGACGGCGGTACAACTTTCCATTCGTTTCTCATCTTTACCAATCGTTCAAGTGCTTTTACCGCACCTGGAGAATTAAAAACAATACTATCGTCATCTTGAACTACTTTTTCACCAAGCAGATACATGTTGGTCATCAGAGTATAGGCCCCATCTTGAACACCGCCACCGGAGAAGGCAAAACCATATTGGTCAATAACACCGTCACCATCTTTATCAACTGTCAGCTTTTTAGCCATCTCGTCAAATTCAGCCCAAGTCTTAGGCGGAGCATTGAACCCGGCAGCCTTTAATATGCTTGGGCGGTAATATAATGCAGTTAGAATTCTTGATACCTGTGGCACACAATAGACATGTCCATCAATTTCAATACTCTTTCTTAAGCCAGGTGAAAACTCTTTCCATGTATCTTCAGTCCATAAGAAATCCAATGGTTCAAGCCAACCGGCTTTAACAAAAGCAACATAGAGAGTTGCATCAAGTGGCACGATATCCACAGCTGGCGATTTAGCAAGAAAAATTGCCTGCAATTTTGGATACATTTGTTCATCGGGAAGACCTACAAATTCCATATCAACACCAGTCATAGCTGTAAAGATTTCACCATTTTTCACCGTGGCAGGGTCCCATTCTAGCCCCCCCCAGTTATAAGCAACAATCTTCTTAGCTCCTGATTCAGTAACTGCCTGTTTGGCTCCTTGTGGCAATTCATATGTTTTACTAGTTATTCTTGGGGCAATTGGATTCCATTCAATCGTTGTCTTAGCGAATAAAATTCCAGACACTCCTAAAAGTATAGTTAAAATACAGATCAACAACACTGGGTTTAAAATTCTTTTTTTGTTATTTAACAAAATAACTTACCTCCTAATATAAATATTTTTAGTGAACAAATTCACACTTTTTTACAAAATCGACCCAAATTCTAAGATAATTTTTCAAAAGTGTGATCTAACTATATCAAATTTTCACCTCCCTTCTAATTTCTTTAAAATCATCTTTAATTTTCTTTTTGAGTAATATAGTATTAAAACTATGATAAAAAGTTACTATTTATCATACAACAACTAATTATTAATTCTTTTAGCAATTCTTAAGGCCACTCAATATTGACATTATCAACTATTAAACCCCTTTTCTTTCAAATTTAGAGAGATAACAATAACTTTTACTTATACTACTACTTCAACAAGTATCAGTATCTAAAGATGGTAGCAGGCACTTGTTTTCTTTAGTAATATAGCCTATTAAAGATTACCCGTCAATAGCTTAAGTATTTTATTAATTAAGATTATTCATCTTCATCCTATATAACTCTATCTCTTTACTACTTGAGGATTAACTATTGCCCTGGGTAGCTCTCCCTTTAAAACGGAGAGCACTGCTTGAGCGACCTTGGTCTTTAACTCAACATAGGACTCTTCTGAGTAAAAAGATATGTGGGGGGTAATAATTAGATTGTCTAATTGTAATAGAGAACTATTCCAATCAGGAGGTTCTTTCTCCATTACATCTAAAGCTGCACCAGCAATCCATCTATTTTTCAGGGCTTGATAAAGGGCTTTCTCATCAATAATAGATCCTCGGGAAGTATTTATTAAATAAGCTGTTTTTTTCATTTTTTTTAGCTCATTCTCACCAAAGGAATGCCTTGTCTCGGCGGTTAAGGGAACATGGATGGAGACAAAATCTGAATCGGTCAATAACTGAGAAAGTTCAACCAGCTTTACTCCTAAATTCACTTTAGAAACATAAGGGTCATAAGCGATGATTTTAATGCCGAATCCCGAAGCTTTTTGAGCCACCATCCTGGCAATTCTTCCTAAGCCAAAAAGACCTAAAGTTTTACCCTGAGTTCGAAAGAGAGGTTTAGCCAGGGTGAAATCCCATTTTTTATCTCTTATTTTTCTATCCAATAAAGTTATTCCTCGCGCACAAGCCAAAATTAGAGCTAGGGCATGGGTAGAGACTTCATCAACACAGTAATCTGGAACATTCGCCACGATAATCTTATGTTCAGTAGCTGCTTCTACATCAATATTATCCACTCCTACCCCATAGCGAGCGATCACCTTACACCTCTTCAATGATTCAATCACCCTTCTATTCATGGGAGCATATTGATTAATTATTCCATCAGCATCTTTAGCTGCTTCTATTACCTCATCTTCTGTATTACAATTAGCCAGAATAAGTTCTGGATCAATTTCTCTTAATATTGCTTTTTCTATTTCCACGGATGGATGATCGCAATCGGTTATTACTATTTTCAGCCCTTTATTAGACATATACCCTCCTAATCTTAATTCCCAAAAAAAATTCTGAAACTTAACCTTTTTGATTTTATTAATGGTACTACCTTTGAACTCTACCTGATGCTGCTCCTTTAACTAAGCTTTCAACTTCCTTCAATGAAATTAAAGGTAGATCGCCAGAGATAGAATGCTTAAGGCAAGATGCTGCTACCGCAAATTCGAGGGCTTCTTTATCATTCGGTAAGTTGTTAATACCGTAAATTAAACCTGCGGCAAAGGTATCTCCAGTCCCTACTCTATCTACAATATTATGAATTTCATATTTTTTTGAAATAAGAAATTCCTTTCGATTATTCAATACTGCAGACCATCCATTATAGTCTGCAGAATGACTTTCTCTTAAGGTAATGGCAATTTTTTTAATATTGGGGTATAGCTTAAATATCTTATCGTTTAATTCTTTATACTTTTCTGCTTGCAGCTTTCCTGACTCTACGTTGATATCTACCTTCACTCCTAAAGATTTCTGACAGTCTTCTTCATTTCCTAAGGCAATATCCACATATTTTACTAGCTCCCCCATTACCTCGGGAGCAGATTTTCCATATTGCCATAAATTTTTTCTAAAGTTAAGATCACAAGAAACAGTGATGCCTTTTTCTTTCGCTTTTTTGACTGCTTCTAAAGAAAGTTCGGAGGCCGAAAGGGAAATAGCCGGAGTAATTCCGGTAATATGAAACCAGCTTGCTCCTTCAAATACTTTGTCCCAATGAATATCGCCAGGATTCGCTTCGGCAATAGCGGAATGGGAGCGATCGTAAATAACCACCGAAGGTCTTTGGTTGGCTCCGGCTTCTAAAAAGTAGATACCCAACCGGTTTCCTTTTCTCAGGATAAGAGAAGTATCAATATCCTGTCTTTTTAATTCTCTAATACAGGCATCTCCAATGGCATTATCAGGAATTACCGAAACATAGGCTGTATTCAAGCCAAATCGGGCTAGTCCGACGGCTACATTTGCCTCTCCCCCTCCGAAGGTTGCTTCCAAAAGAGGGCTCTGGAAAAATCTTTCCCAATTAGGCGGCTTAAGCCTCAACATTATTTCGCCAAAGGTAATGTATTTTTTCATTGTCTCCTCCTTTTCAACCATTATTTTTGCAAAAGATGTATGGCAAATCCGGATATTTCTTGATTTAAGTAAACTGCTTTAAGTTTACCTTCCTTTTCTTTCGCGGTCTCTGGAAGAAGGGAAATGCCTTTCATTTTCAGGTAGGTGATAGCCCGGTGAATATCGTTAGTGGCGATAGCAATATGACCATGTTCACCCAGGTACTTGTTTTTAATCACTTCAAAAGCTGGGCCAGCAAAAACAGAGCTGGTTCCCTCCTTTAGGGGTAAATAAAAAAGGTGGGATAGCCGGTTGGCAGTATCAAGGGCTTTGGCTTCAACTTCTTCATTGATCCCCAGGTGGGCAAATTCAAAACCGAGCATGACAGCAATCGCTTCCTGGGTAAGTCTGGTAATCTCCTTAAAATTACTGGAAGAAATAAGGTTATCCTTTACCATCCAACTGCCTCCACAGGCATGTACTTTTTTGTTAGATAGGTAAGAAGTTAAGTTATTCAGGTTGATCCCTCCGGTGGGAATAAACTTTATCCCGGAATAAGGTGCCGACATAGATTCGAGCAGTGGCAGTCCCCCTGACGCTTCAGCAGGAAAAAACTTTACTACCTCAATTCCTCTCTCCAGGGCCATCTCAATTTGGGTTGGGTTATTTATGCCAGGAGTAATCGGAATGCTGTTTTCTACACAATAATCGACTACCTTGGGATTAAAGCCGGGGGAAACAATAAATTGAGCACCGGCAGAAACTGCCTTTTTTGTCTGTTCAACGGTTAATACAGTACCGGCTCCCACTAAAAGATTAGGGAATTCTCCGATCAGGGTTTTAATTGACTCCTCTGCCGCAGAAGTTCTGAAGGTAATCTCGGCAATAGGAAGATCACCATCCATAAGTGCTCTCCCCAGAGGAAGAGCATCTTCGGCTTTTTCGATTTTAACCACCGGGACAATCCCCAGCTCACCGATTTTCTCAAGAATTTTATTCAATTAAATGTCCTCCTTTTGTAATTTACCATTGTATCCCAATCGTTTAGATATCTTTTCGCTTGTTTCTATAAGCGCTTCTTTTAAATTATTTTGTGCATTTCTATCTATCCTGAAAATAGGGCTGGAAATACTCAGGGCAGCTATTACTTCCCCCTGATAATTCCTGATGGGGGCAGCTACACAGCGAACATCCTTTTCGTTTTCTTCTCTATCCAAGGCGAAACCCTGTTCTCTTACTTTATCAAGTTCTTTTTCTAATTCCTCTTTATCGATAATGGTATTCTCGGTAAGGCGAGAAAGCACTTTTCCCTCTAATGTTTTCTTTCTTTCTTCTTCTGAAAGATAGGCTAACAGCACCTTCCCCAAAGCGGTACAGTGAAGAGGGGCTCTTTTACCCACGTAAGAGATCATCCTGATGGTTTGAGAAGATTCCTCTTTAGCCAAGTAAAGAACTTCTCCTTCTTCCTGAACCCCTAAATGGACAGTCTCATTACACTGATTGACTAATTCTTTTAAATAAGGGGTGGCTTCTTTTACCAGATCCATTTGCTGCAGTTTGGCCATACCTAATTCTAATAACTTCAGACCCAATCGGTATTTTTGGGATTTGGGGTCCTGTTCTACATAACCCCAATGCCTTAGGGTATCTAATATGCGGTGGATGGTGCTGGGATATAATCCTAATTTTTCAGCGATTTCAGTCATGTGCATGGTGGAACCATGTTGAAGCAAAATATTCAGAATGGAGAAGGTTTTATCCAGAACTTTTATGGGGTAATTAGGATTTGCTTTTTTCATCTTGTTTTCCTTACTATTATTCTACATTATAAAAATTGTTTCTATATTTACTCTACTTTTATTATACAAGATTAGTTTTAATTTTGTCAACTTTTTATAGCAAGATTATATTAAAACATTTTTCAAGAGATAAATTATGCAGGGTTTTTAAAATGCCAAAAACAACAGTATTCCTATTTTTAAAACTATTTTTAGTATAAAAAGCAATTAGCTAAT
>Ga0265594_1002568_pt1 | contig 12803 bp, 10 predicted proteins | sample saktaG_11_FD_190147 | JGI IMG/M metagenome (GOLD analysis project Ga0265594, IMG submission 190147) | Saline water microbial communities from Sakinaw Lake, British Columbia, Canada - sak_2011_5_24_80m | ecosystem: Environmental > Aquatic > Non-marine Saline and Alkaline > Saline ... | reverse complement strand
TAAGAATAGTTCCTATAATTAAATAAGCACAAAGAATTATTGTTACTCCTATAACTACAGAGGTTATCAGTTTTTTAGCTTGGAGAAGTAAACTCGGATTACCTCCGGCAAAGTAAAACATTATCCCCGCTATAAGAATCATCAGGATGACTATCCAAGGAAGAATTCCAATTAAAACAAAATCTATTATTCCATCTAGCATTACAAAAAGATGACAAAATTCACAACGTTCTGTCACTTCTTCGCTCTCTGCTGCCTCGTCTCCAGAAGCAGGAGCTGCTTCAGATTTGCCACAAGGAACCAATCCTTGATAATGGATCTCTTTACCACCATATCCCGTGAAGTCCCCAGCTGAAACTGAAAAAGAAAATAAAAGATTTCCTATAAAAATAACTAAAAGTAAAAAAATAATTACTTTTTCCATTTTTTTAAAATAGCATAAAATTATTTATTTAACAACTTTTTTAGGGATATTGTCCACTATATTAAAGATGGTTCGAACATTTTTCACCGCTGAGCGAAGCGAGACAACTCTTCAATCGTTGACTTTTTCTCGGTGGTGCCCCCGGAGGGATTCGAACCCCCAACATCGGCTCCGAAGGCCGAGGAGATATCCAGTTTCACCACGGGGGCAATTTATATCAATTTCAGATGTTCTAATGTTCCCTCTTTCCAACCAAGAAATTTTCTAAACAATTCTACCCCACCAGCATCAACCTTTAAGCATCCTTTATAGCCCGGGTTTCTTTTAACCTTGTGGGGGGTCGGCTTGTATGTAATTTTAATCTGGGATAAAGGTACCTTCAATTCTTTGCTCCAAAATTTTTCACATTCTTCGTGTGCATATATTTTATGGATATATAATCTAAACCTTACCTGTTTTTTAGGTATTTTACAAATATCATTTAACCACCTTATCATAATTTTAATGATAACAGGGTCTGAATTTATAAAACTAAAACTTCCTGTTTTTTGCGTACCTTCACACCAATACAGAGTTACTCCCAAGAAAAAGAGAGGATCACGAATTAATCTTGATACTTCCTCTTTTGCCCCTTGAATGGTTTCATTTATTCTTTTTATCCTATTTTCTCTGTGAGTTTTTGCAGCTAGATACCTCGATTTCATCCTTCCTTGATTAGCCCTTTTTACAACTCTTTTTTGTTGGACAGGAGTTAATTCAATATACCTAAGCCACCCCGATAGGGTCCCCTTAGATAGATTAGATATTCTTTCTCTAATTTCTCGATGAGTCTTTCCCTGCTTTCGTAATTTAATTGCGTAAAATTTATCTTTGAGACGCATAGTCTTAAAATTGAACCAAGAATTTAGGTTATTTTATTATACTATGAAAGTTCGCATCTTACAATAAAACAATAGAAAAATTGAAAAAAATCAATTTTTAAGGCATAATAATAAAATATGAAATTACCCAAACAAGTACAATTTGTTATCCAACAATTAGAAAAAAATGGTTTTCAGTCCTACATTGTTGGAGGATGTGTCAGAGACATATTACGTAAATTTGAACCACAAGATTGGGATATTACAACTAATGCCAAACCAGAAGAAATTATAAAAGTTTTTCCCAATAATTTTTACAACAATAATTTCGGAACAGTAACTGTATTGCCTGACTCAAAAAAAACATCCGAAAAAGGAATTGAAATAACACCTTTTAGAACGGAAGAAAAATATACGGACAAAAGACATCCCGATAAAATAAAATGGGCCCAAACAATTGAACAAGATTTATCCAGAAGGGATTTTACGGTTAATGCTATGGCCATGGATTGGGAATTGAAAATTATAGATCCTTTTAACGGACAAAAAGATTTAAAAGATAAAATCATCCGAGCCGTAGGCGAACCAGATAAAAGATTTTCGGAAGATGCTTTAAGGTTAATGAGAGTTGTTAGATTTGCTATCACTCTAGGGCCAAATAAAATTTGGGAGATTGAAAAAGAAACAAAAAAGGCAATTCAAAAAAAAGCTGAACTTCTAAATTTCATTTCCAAGGAAAGAATAAGAGATGAACTAATGAAAATAATAATGTCGGAAAGGGGAGCCCAAGGCATTGAAACATTAAGAAAATTAGGACTTTTAAAATATATCATTCCGGAACTGGAACAAGGATTTGGCATTGGCCAAAATAAACATCATATTTATCAGATTTATCAACATAATATTCTGAGTTTAGAATATGCTTGCCAAAAAGGCTTTTCAAAATATGTTCGCCTCTCCGCTCTTTTACATGACATTGGTAAACCAAAAACAAAACAAGGAGACGGATTAGATTCTACTTTTTATAACCACGAAATATTAGGAGCGAAAATGGCAAATGAGATATTGCAAAGATTAAGGTTTTCTAAAAAGGATATCGAAAAAATTGTAAAATTAGTGAGGTATCATTTATTCTATTACAATGTGGGGGAAGTTAAGGAAGCATCGGTCAGAAAATTAGTTCGAGAAGTCAACCCAGAAAACATCAACGAACTTTTACAATTAAGAATGTGCGATAGAATTGGGTCTGGCGTCCCCAAAGCCGAACCATACAAATTAAGACATCTAAGATACATAATAGAAAAAGTTTCTGAAGACCCTGTTTCCGTTAAAATGTTAAAAATTAAAGGAAGTGATATAATGCAAATTCTGAAAATTTCACCTGGCCCAAAAATTGGTAAAATTTTAGACGTGCTATTAAGTAATGTTTTGGACGATCCCACGAAAAACAAAAAACAGGATTTAGAAAAAGAGATTAAGAAGATAAATAAATTAAAAGAAAAAGATTTTGAAAAGTTAGTAGAGCAAGCCAGACAAGAGATAAAAAAAATAGAAACAAAAAGAGACGAAATGAACAAGAAAAAATATTGGGTGACATAGCCTAAGTTTATCAGGATGTAGTATAACAGTAGTACCCAGCGTTCGGGACGCTGGAGCCTGGGTGCAACCCCCAGCATCCTGAATAGTAGGGGCCTGTAGTATAATGGCATTATACTGCATTCGCATTGCAGAGATGGGAGTTCGATTCCCCCCAGGTCCACCATAGTTCGGTTGGCATTAAATACCGACAAGTATAATCATTGACAGGATTTTTATATTCTGGTAACATTATAAAAGTCCGTGGTTCGCAACGGACATTATTTTTAACAATATGGATTTAAAAATACTTACCTCGGCTATAATGGAAATTGCTGAAGAAAGGGGAATATCTCAAGAAAATGTAATCAAAATCATTGCGGAAGCAATTGCCTCGGCCTATAAAAAAGAATACGGGAAGAAAAGACAAAAAATAATTGCTAAACTCAATTCCAAAACGGGTGATGTTAAGTTTTGGCAAGTCAAACAAGTAGTTGATCAAGACATGATTTTATCCGAACAAGAGATAGAAGAATCTAGAGAAAAAGGGAAATCTGCTTTTGATGAAAATAATATAGATGAAGTAAAACTTCATTTTAACCCCGAAAGACATATTATGATTGAAGAGGCCAAAGAAATTGATTCCCAGATAAAACTTAATGATGAACTAGAAATCCCCTTAGAATCCAAAGAAGAATTTGGCCGAATTGCCACTCAAACAGCAAAACAAGTAATCCTTCAAAAGATTAAAGAAGCTGAAAGAGAAGAGATATTAAAAGAATACAAATCAAAAGAAGGAGAAATTGTTTCCGGAATTATTCAGAGGATAGAACCAGATTCAATATATTTAGATATTGGAAAAACCTCTGGCATTTTACCAAAAACAGAACAAATACCAAAAGAATTTTATCGTCCTGGTCAACGACTTAAAACATATATCTTAAAAGTAGAAGAAAGTGCTAAAGGACCTGTGATTTATTTATCTAGAATTTATCCAAAATTAATTTCCAAACTTTTTGAATTAGAAGCACCTGAAGTTTCAGCTAAACAAGTTATCATTAAATCAATAGCTAGGGAACCCGGCTCCAGAACCAAAATGGCCGTAACAGCTACAGAAGAAGGAATTGACCCAATTGGTTCCATGGTTGGGCAAAGAGGAACAAGAATTCTAGCCGTGATAAATGAATTAGGAGGAGAAAAGATTGATATTATTGAATGGGCCGAAAAACCGGAACAATACATTATAAATTCTTTATCCCCTGCAAAGATTGCGGAAGTAAAAATTATGCCCAAAAGCAAAGCTATTGCTTTTGTCCCTGATGACCAATTATCTCTGGCCATAGGAAAAAATGGGCAAAACGTGAGATTAGCCGCAAAATTAACTGGTTGGAAAATTGATGTCAGAAGCTTGAGTCAGGTAAATGAAATAGAAGATGAAGAAAAATCAGAACAAGATAAAGAAAAGCCTCAGAAAAAAATAGCAAAAAAGAAAGAAACAAAAGAGAAAAAACCCAAAAAAGAAAAAGCAAGTAAAGTAGTGAAGAAAACAAAAATTTCCAAAAAATCTAAGAAAGAATCTTAAATTTTAATAGTCTATAATATCTTTTTATGAGAAAGAATAAAAAAGCAGAGGTTTATCCTCTGTTATTTTTATTACAAAGAAACGTTATTTTTTAAATTTAGTTGCCTACAGAATTCCCTCTAGAATATTTAGCAAATGGATTTTCAGCAAAAATAACTGAGAAATGGACATGGCATCCACGATAGTCAGCTGGGACAGTATGCCCAGTATGTCCTATATAACCAATAATTTGTCCTTGGAAAACTTGCTGTCCGGGATACACTATATCTTTTGACAAGTGTCCATAATAGGTGATAACTCCTTTTAAATGGGAAATCTTTACAAAATTTCCCCCTTGGCTTGTATACCCTGTTTTTTGAACTACGCCTGCTGCTGCAGCAAAAACTGGTTCGCCACATTTACCATTTGAAAAATCTATAGCATTTTGCCAATGAAGTCCCTGAGTAACCCCACAAGGGGAAGGAATAGGACAGATAAAAAAGCTTTGATTCAAACTAACTTTCTCATATTTTACATCTATGGTCTTGGGCATCTGGCCATTAGGAATAATTAATGTATCTCCAGCATAAATTTTACCTTGATTCGTAATATCATTAAAATCAATAATACTATCAACTTTTACCTTGTATATTTCTGCTATTTCGCTCAAAGTATCTTGTTGTCTTACCGTATGTAAAAGACCAGTAACTGGTAAAATAATAATTGTTTTACCAATAGAGATTTTTGATTTTTCTGTTAAATCATTTGCCCAGAGTATTGTGGGCAAGTTGATATTAAAATCTTCGGCAATAGAAGAAAGGGTATCTCCTGATTTTACAATGTATTCAATAATCTCTGTCTCTTGCCCTACTCCCCATGTCCCTAAAGCTTTGCCCGAAATGTTAAACGGAGGAGCGACAGCTTCCAGATCGCTTCCTTGAGTCAAATTCAAACTAAAATATGAAACCTCCAAATTTGCTTCGGCTGATAAATATTGACTTTTGTCTAAGATTTCGGCCCCTAAAACAGAAGAATTTTCTAAGTCACAAGGTCGATTTAAAATAAAAGCCGTGGAAACCAAACCCACGGATAATAAAATAAGTAATTGCTTTGCTCCTACTAATTGCCTTATATTCGAGCATAAATAGGAAAAGAGAGACTTAGTATATCTCCCTGTTAATTTTCTAACAAGTTTTAGTTTTTGAGGAATATATTTAATCCAGAAATTAATTAGAATATCTTGCCTTTCGCACACTTTTTTCTTCTTTAATCTTTTATATTCACTGTTATCTATTTTATATGAAAACAATCTTCTGTCAACCCCTATTTCTAATTTATGTTATAATCTAAAAATGAATTTAATTCAATTGAAAAAACATAATATTAAACCTAATAAGCGATTGGGGCAGAACTTTTTAGTTTCCCCTGCTATTCTGGAAAAAATTATTAAAACATCTCAGCTTAAATCATCGGATATTATTTTAGAAATTGGGTCAGGCACGGGAATTCTTACCATGGCCTTAGCTAAAAAAGTTAAAAAAGTTATGGCTGTGGAAAAAGATAGAAGATTGGCTGATATTTTAAAAAAGGAATTGGATAATAATAAGATCAAAAATGTTGAAGTTATTAACCAAGATATTTTGAATGCTAAATATAAAATATTAAATACCGAATATAAACTTATCGCTAATTTACCTTACTATATTACCGCACCAGTTATCAGAATGTTTTTAGAAAACAATTCTCCAAAATTAATGGTTTTAATGGTCCAAAAAGAAGTAGGGCAGAGAATCTGCGCCAACCCTCCCAGAATGTCTAAAATAGCTGTGTTTACCCAATTCTATGGAAAACCAGAAATAGTCAGCAATGTTTCTAAGGAATGTTTTTATCCCCAGCCCAAAGTTGACAGTGTAATTCTTAAAATCACACCATTCAATAATTTAGATAAAAACATTGATAAAACTTTATTTTCCAAAATCGTCAGAGCTGGATTTTCCCAGCCCCGAAAACAACTTATAAATAATCTTTCTAAGTCTTTGGATACTAAAAAACCAGAAATTGAAGATTGGCTTAAGAAAAATAATATTCAATCAAAACAAAGAGCCGAAACATTAAATGTTAAAAATTGGATTAATTTAACAAATACTTTTTATAATAAATGATTGTGATATAATAAAAAAATCAATTATAAATAAATATGAATAAAAAATATTTAGCTTTTATATTCTTAGCTGTTATGGGAATAACATTGTTTGCTCCTTGCTACAATACTACTGCAAATGGTAATCTTTTTCCTGAAGGGTGGAAAGAAGATCTTAATAAAGAAGCAGAAGGAACAGAGATATGGGTTGACGGGTTACCTGGCAATGCCATGATTAAATGGGTTATCAGCGGGCTTATTGGTGCTGTTGCTGCGACTTTGCTTTTAATAACACAGGCATTTATGGAGTTTACCCAAATACTTTTAACATGGGTAACAAGCGAGGGATTTATAAATATTAAATTTACAAGCAATGCTTTTGTTGATATAGGATGGAATATGATGAGAGATCTCACCAATATTCTCATTGTTCTTGGATTGGTAGTTATTGCTTTAGCAACTATTCTGAGGATTAGTTCTTACCAAATGAAAAAAACCTTACCCTTACTTTTAATCGTAGCTCTTTTAATTAACTTTACTCCAATGCTGTGCGGGGTTGCAATTGATGCTTCAAATATTGTAATGGAGCATTTTTTAAAAGCTGGACAATTTTTAGCCCAAAGTTTTGGATCGGCATTTTTATCGGGAGGGAAGGAGCTCTTAAATTCGTTGGGTAGTCCTTCAGGTATGTTAGCAACAGGATTACTTCTTGTCGGAACTAGTATGTTTTCAGGAATCGTTTTTCTTCTTTATGCCTTTCTTTTCCTCTTTAGATATGTTGCTCTTTGGATGCTTGTTATTGTTTCTCCTCTAGCCCTTTTTTGTTATATTTTCCCAGCTACAAAAAAAATATGGAATATGTGGCTTAGCCAATTTATTCAATGGTGTTTTATCGGGATACCAGCTGCTTTTACTATCTATCTTGCAAATGAAATGACCCGACTAATGCTTGATGGTGAATTATTGGGAGAAATGAGTTCAATGGGGAAGATAATGGGATATATAGTACCTGTCACTTTCCTTGTTGCTGGTTTTTTTGTGTCTCTCCAAACAGGAGCCATGGGAGCAAGTGCAATTACTGCTCGTGCTAAAAAAGGAGTAACTGCAATGAGTAAGGAAACGACGAAAATAGCAGGACAACCTATTAGGACCGCAGCTACAGGAATTCAAAAAATACATGGAGCATACAAAGAAGGAATAAAAAGTGGTCTTAAGCCAGCTCAAGCAATAAAAAATACAGCAGCAACATGGTGGGAGACAAAAGTAGCGGATCCCGTGAAAAATGCCACTTGGAAATCAGCAGAAAATAGAGCTCTAAAAATAGTATCTTCTCCCTTTAAAGGAAGCGTCAGTGCTGCTTGGAATGTAGCTAAGGCTGGAGGAAAAGCAGCTTTCGGAGAACAAAAAGAAGAAATCAGAAAAGAAGAATGCCCTCATTGTGGGAAGAAAGGGAATTTAAAATCAGCAAATTTCTGTTCAAAATGTGGGGGAATTCTTGATTAATTATTTAATAATCATTATGACAAATAATATTGAATTGCAAAAAATAAAAAATAAATACCCAGAATTTTTTAAGCAGTTTTCTTCTGAGCTTTTGGAATTTATTCTTTCTGAAGAAACCTCTTCTAAAATTGGCAAAATCTGTTTGGAAAATGGCGTAGAGGATGAAGAGAAAATTGAGAAAATTGCCTACAGAGTGACTCTGGCTCTGTTAGACCAAGTACCAAAAGAGAATTTGACTGAAATCCTTGAGAAAGGAGCAAATTTAGACCATGAAACTGCTAAAAAAATCTCAATTGAAATCAAGATAACTATCTTTTCACAAATTCAAGGAGATCAGCCAAAAGAGACCCAAGAAGGAGAGAGTCAGATAAAAAAAGATCAATTAACTCCACCTATAAAATCCTCTCTTCCTTTAGTAGAAAAAGAACCTAAAAAACCCTCAAAAGAAGATACTTATCGAGAACCAGTTGAATAAAAAAGGGACGACTTAGTCATCCCTTTTAAAAAACTTTTATTTTAGTATTTTTTTCATTCGTTTTCTTATCTCTTTTATATCAGGTTTCTTTTCTTTTTCTTCTCCTTCCTTTTTCTTTTCTTTTTCTTCTCCTTCCTTTTTCTTTTCTTTTTCTTCTCCTTCCTTTTTCTTTTCTTTTTCTTCTGGCTGTTTTCCCATTGGCATTCTTTTAAAGGCTCCCAACAAGTCAAGAATGTCTCCTTTCATCCCAGTCGCCCCAGGCGTTTCAATTCTAAGGTAAGCTTTTTCTTCTATGGACAGCTTGGTCATTGTGTTGTCTATAATAAATTGATGTCTTTGGTAAAAAGCTGGGGGATCTGCTTTGAACTCTTTCTGAACTTCTCTCTCTTCTACCCCTTCGGCTCGAGACACTGCCAAAATCACAGTTCCCATTATCTCTTCAGCCCTACCTCCTGCTTTCATCTCTTCTTCCCTTTTTGCTGCAGCTGCTTTTTGATATTCTGGGGACATCCCGACATTTTTAATATCTATCCCTTGTACCGCAATTTCTATCCCCCACTTAGGAAAAGTTTTTTTAATCAATCTTTCGTCTTTTAGCCCAACTATTCCTTCTTCTCCTTCCCAGAGAGTTTTACTTTTGCCTTTTAAAGAGAGAACTTCGTCTATCTCCAAGCTACTAATTAAAGCTCTCATAAGTGCATCTATCCTGGCAAGAACATCCTCTAGAGGAGTCGGAGGAGCAATAAACAGGAACCGAAAAGGATTGAATATTCTCATTGTTATTAATATCTCAATGTCCAAAGGTATTCTTTCTGGAGGCTTAGTCTCCACTTTGAATAACTTTGTCCAGTAAACCGCCGGTTTCAACATAACATGCCTCATCTCTTTTTCATCATGAAATTGCGGTTTTTCTATCTTTCCTTCAGATTCCTCTACGCGACGAAGATCCGTCCATCTTAAGGGATATTTATGTATCTCATATATGGGCCATATATAAAAATACAAGCCACCAAAAATCCTTCCAAAGGCCCAATTTCTTTTTCTTTTCTCCTTTTCTCCTTTCTTCCAAACACTCCATTCCGTGTCCATCCAATGATCTGCCCATTGAAAAAAAATTTCACTGAAAGCGCCCAATTTCATTAGTGCTTTCGCTGTTCCTTCTTTTACGATGGTAAACCTTATAAAAAAGAATATTCCTAATAATATTAACCATTCCATTCTCTTTCACCTCCTATTTAGTTTTTAAAGATTTCTCCGAATAAATTCGAAGATCAAGAATCGAAAATCTCTATTTTCTTGATATCTATATTTTAGCATGGTAGTTCATTTTTGTCAAATCTATCTATTTGTTTTAAATTTATGTTGTGATAAAATATTATAAACACAATATGAAATTGAATCAATCTAAATTTATATTATTCTTATTGCTTTTTGTTTTTGCTTTTTCTCTTTTTTCACCATCGCTCTTTGTTTTTGCCGATGAAAAAGGATTAGAAACTAATTACCCTGGAATTGGAGATCAAGAAGGACTAAGCAACGATGCCACTCTGCCAGAATATGTAACATATATTTTCCAAGTTTCTTTTATTGTTATTGCCTTGGCTTCTTTCGGCGTTCTTATTTATGGTGGTTTTGTATTTTTAACTTCTAGCGGTTCACCAACCTCTCGTAACGAAGGTAAAAATTGGCTTCTTAGCGGGATTTTAGGTTTGATTATCGCCCTTTGCTCTTATTTAATCTTAAATGCTATTAATCCTGATCTTTTAAAAATACGTTTTGGTGATTTAGTCGAACCAGATACGACAACAACCCCTTCAGCAAATTCATTTGTTGAAGACAAAAACTTTCAAGAAATTCCGATCGGAACTTTAGTAGAAATCCTTTTAGCTAAAAATATAAATTGTTATAATTATGATCTTGAAACGGGGGACATGGCTGCTTCTCCTGCTGGTTGTCCTTGCCTTGGTTTGGGCGGAACTATTGTACCAGGGACTGGAGGTAAATTTCAGATGATGAAAGACCATGACCGATTAGACTGCATTAAAAAATTAGCTGAAGCAGTAGAAACAAAAGATAAAAAACTCAAAGAATTTTCTGAAGAATTAAAGTCCGAGGTTGATAAATGTAATTGCTCCCGCTGTTCCTGTGGTGGTAGCTGTTCTGGTGATCCTTGCCCAAATAGAGTAAAAATAGATGATTTAAGAGAAGAAATTAAAAAAATAATTACCGGAGAAGGGGTGACTGACCCAAACTTTTTAGATATTAGAGAAGGAGTGAAAAGATTAAAAGAAATGAGAACTGAGCTACAAGAAGACCGAAGTAACTTAATAGCGGCCGAAACCTTAATGAAACAGGAATGCAAATACGGAACACCATTTAATTTAGTTAAATTTTTTGATGCGAAACAAGAAAAAGACTATCTTGAAAAAATTGAATTTAAAGATTTTGATATCAGAAAATATTGTATAGAATTCAATTGCATAGAATGGAAATTTGAAAATGATCCAAAAAAGAAATTTTGTATTAAATACGAATTAAATGATAAAGGCCGTTTATGCGGAGCAACAACAACTAAGACAATAGTCCAAGCAACAGGAAAAAAAGACATAAAAGAATATTTTGTTTTTGATGGAGACCCCGCAACTTTTTATTGTTCGCTCAAAGAATAATATATGAACAAGAATACCTTTTCAAAATTTAATTTTGTGCTTCTCACCATTGCAATAGTTTTGATGTGCTTTAGTTTTTTTCTCTTATCGAACAAAGATACCTTCGCTCAAGAAGAAACCATATTGATTCAAGAGTACGGAGAAGAATGTTTAGTTGATGCTGTAATAGCAAATGGATTTGAAATGGGGAAAATACCGATTGGAGAAGCTGTTGATTATGCCGAGCTTTATGCTAGAGAAATAATTAGAAATCTGAATATTTTAATCGTAAACACCGAAAAAGAAGCTAACACTGCCTACAGCGAAAAAGCTGGAGATGATTTATATGATATTCCTCCTCAAATTAAATGCGCTAATTGCGAATCGGTAAGCATCACTAAAGAGGTATGCACATTAAATGAAGACACAGGAGAGGAAGAATGCAAATGCGTTGACTGTGGGTGTAGATGCCTCGAGTGTGGTTGTTGCCCAGATTGTGGAGAAAAATGCCCTTCTTCTGCTTGTTCTATTACAGGATGCTGTACCAAAGACACAAATAAAGGTAAAACCACTTCTGGTACGTCTAATTCTAATTGTCTTTGTAATGGGAAACTATGTGCTTCTGGCAGTTGCACCTGTACTGTCAACTGTAGCGGTAGCACTGGCGCTACTGATGACTGGGGGCTTGGTCAAAGTCAGGGTTTCTATCATTGCGAATATACTTGTACTTGTTCAGGAGTAAAACCATTTTGCGAACCTTTGAGCAAATTTGCCTCTGGGGTAAAAATAATTCAAGATGTTTATTATAATAAAATAGTTATTGCTAATGATAATATCGCTCATTTAGTTGATGTTGAAGGTAAAATTGTCCTTTGTAACTGTCCTCTAATAGATTTAGGATTTATAGGCGGTGAAATAGAAATCCCCGAACAACTTAATAGGTGGAAAATTGTAAATGCCTTCACTGACTCAAGGAATAAACTGGAAAATTGTCTTATGGGATATGCACGTGTACTAAAGCCTAAAAGAGCGACAGCAACTCTTTTGAGTTGTCTGGTTGCTCTTGATAAAATTACTTTAGCCCAATTACTCGTTGTGCCAGGATTCAATAAGTTTGGATTAGAACCAGAAGAATTGTGTTTTGAAAAACTTGCACCAGATTCAAGTGATGTCTGTTATCCCTATAATAGTAAGGCTTTTTTGACTGATGACGAAGTAAACGCATGCAAACAGAATAAAGATGGAAATACTTGTCGCGGACTAGTTAGTGATCTAATGTATAATTTTTCTTGCTGCATAGGCGGAAATTAATAAATAAGGCGGAAATTAATAAATAAGGCGGAAATTAATAAATAATTGATTATTATGAAATTAAACAAATTAAATCTTTTATTTTTCTCTTTTTTTCTTTTGTTTTTGTGCCTTTCGCTCAGTCTTTTTGTTTCTGCTGATGAGGTAGAAGAAAGAGGACTAGAAGTTAATTACCCAATAATAAATAACATAGAGATAACTACAGAAAGTACTATCGGGGATTATGCCGTATATTTTTTTAGTATTGCGATGATTATAGGAACCATCCTTGCTTTTGCAGTTTTGATTTATGGGGGACTTCGTTAT
>Ga0265594_1002567_pt1 | contig 12807 bp, 6 predicted proteins | sample saktaG_11_FD_190147 | JGI IMG/M metagenome (GOLD analysis project Ga0265594, IMG submission 190147) | Saline water microbial communities from Sakinaw Lake, British Columbia, Canada - sak_2011_5_24_80m | ecosystem: Environmental > Aquatic > Non-marine Saline and Alkaline > Saline ... | reverse complement strand
CTGTACGCTTTCGACCTTCGCTGCAATCGAGCCTGGACCGGTTAGCATCTTGTAAGCAAAGTGGAACTCATCGTGAAACTCGCCTGCCCCGGGCCCGATATCCCAGATATCTGTGCCGGAGCCGGTCATCGTGTAAGTGCCGACCGGGCCCTCGGCGAAGCTGCCGACGGACGCCGAATAGCCGCGGAACCACAGCGACAATTCCGTAACTCCTTCTTCTGTCCAGTCACGCTGGCCTGTCAACGTGTACTCCACTTCCGAATAGTTCGAGTAACCCTGCTTGTTATTGTCGTATGCAATCGGCATGGATTTGCCGCCGCCGTGGACGATGGTTTCCTCTGTATAAGAAGGGGTGGTTTCATCGCCCACCGCAGCGCCGGTTCCGTTGCCGGCAAAGTAATCCGCAGTGCCCGGCGTGCCATAGCCGAGTCCATCGTGCCATGCGTACCATATCTGATTCTCGGCGGCATCGTAGTCCTCGAAGTCGTCGATGGCAAAGAAATCACCGGTCGTAAAGCTCCAGACGTTGCCGGCCCATGGACTATCGGGACTGTCGTTGACCTCATCGATACGCCAGTAGTAAGTTGTATTTAATGTAAGCTTGCCGGGGTCATAGTTCTCCTCGCCAAGGGCCTTTGGCCCTTTGTACTCGGGCGAGGCTGTCGTGGCATCGGCCACGGCGTCCGCATCCGTACCGAAGTACACCTCGTGCGAAGCGGCAACTGCTCCGGCATCCCAGCTAAGAATTACCGATGGCTTTACGTCCACAGCACCGTCAGCCGGATTCGGGCCGCTGACGGCACCCAGAGTAGTGAAGCTCCAGACTTTGCCTTTATATGTTGCGACACCGTCGAACTCGTCGACACGCCAGTAGTAAGTTGTAGCCAGATTAAGCGGCCCGGGATTGTAAGTCTTGGTACCGCTGGAAATACTCGCGGCAGCGTTGTTCACTTCGTCGAAGTCTTCGCCGAAGACTATATAGTGCACTTTTGCGCCGTACCCCGGTGTCCAGCTAAGCGTTAAATTAAGATCGATAAATTCGGCGTTATCAGCAGGGATGGATTCATAGGCGGTCTTTGGGGGAACCGTGAAGCTCCAGACGTCGCCTTTCCAGGGGCTATTTGGGTCCGCTTCATTGACCTCGTCGATTCGCCAATAGTAGGTCGTGCCATTAACAAGGCCGTCCGGAAATGGAAATCCGGGAAAGCCGGCGACAACATACGTATCGCCTATATTGCCCTGGAATACATCGGCAATGCCGTCATTAACATCGTCAAAATTATCGCCTATATATACATCATGCGAAGCAGCGAGTCCTCCCGGTTTCCAGGTAAGAGTTACCCATGTACCCGCATACAATGCGCCGTCAAGAGGATTGGGGCGTGAGGCATACGGATATGATCCACCACTCAGCACAGTTACATTGTTGAGGTAGCCGGAAGTTACCGTAAATGCCACGTAATCAGTGGCGAAATCTGTTGTGCTTGTTCCGGATAACGTAAGTGTGTTGGTCGGATCACTGACTTGCGTAAAGGTGGCGGTAATTGTTAAACCGTCGTCCGTAATCACAAATTCCCAGTCAACGGCTTCATCATCTCCGGGAATATTGGCGCCGTCTGAGATTGTGCTGTCCCATGGCCAGGCACCTGCTGTTTTTTCTAATATGTCCAAGTTGGGCGGATAGCCCGAATCTACAGCATCTTGCCAAAAGTTGATGCGAATGCCGCTGTTAAGGACGTGCCCCGCACTGCCACTTGTATTGGCAATGATATCCGCCCGTGTCCAGACATCCATGTCACCATTGGTTGCTAATGTAACTGAGCCGGTAATGGTTAACGAGTTTTCTGCCGGATCGAATTGGTCGGCAGTAGCAAGATAGTTAAGCTGAAGGACCGGTCGATTAAAAAATAGCTGGCCGTCGCTTTGAGTTATACTGACGCCGGGACCGTTAATGAGTTGCCATTTACTGAGATCCACAGTGTCGGCTTCAAAGTCATCCTCAAGCAGTCCGCCTCTGGATACAGAACCCGCAGTCAGGCCGAACATCAAAATAAAAGGAATTAGATAGATCAATCTGCTATTCATAACAATCCTCCTTTAGAATAAGCTAACAATTTACAATATTGTGGCCACACGCCAAAGCGATGTTCAACAATTTCCACTGTTCCTGTGTTCTATTTAATTTTCACAAAATATTTCGACTTGTGACTTCCTCCTTCTAAAGCCCAACAAGAGCGGCGGATTATAAAGTGAAAATCTCAAATAGATTTTAGAAATTACATCGTCTGTGGGACAAAAAAACCACAAAAAACGTCAATTTTATTTTACCAAGTTGATCCTCTTATGGTCAAGAAAATTCTTATCTCGAACCTGGAATTCTATCATATATTTCGTATTTCTCTTTAATAGTAATGAAAGAAAACATAGAGGCCCATATCGAATTACGTCGGTATGGGCCCCGTTTTGACTTCAATCAATTGTCTATTAAAATCACGCCTTGTTAAAGGCTATGGCAATCTAAAATCCGGATTAAGGTTCCGGTTCCGGCTCTGGTTCCGGTTCCGGCTCTGGTTCCGGAGTGGGCCGAGTTAACCGGATATCATCAAAGAACATCTTGCCCGAACCGCCGGGGATTGTCATGTTGCTCTTGGTCCCAAGGCCAATCGCAATCTTGTCCACGTCGGTCAGAGATATGCCCTGATCGGCAAAAGCCTGCAGGGGAATGACCCACGGAGTCCAGATATCTGTCGTTGCTGCGTCCGGATCATCATGTATTACCACCGCAGGTGAGCCGGCACTGTTTGAAACCGCTACATACAGCGGCTCAGCGTCGTTGCTGGTTATGCCGATATCCTGGTTCGCCCACTGCCCGCTGACATTGCCGGTGGTCGTGACATTGGAGAATACGGCCTGGCATGTCAGAGCAGTATCATGGCTGCTCAGCGCCAAACCTATATAGACATTAGAGGTCATCGGGATGGGCGTTGCCGCACCTTCCTGTATCAACTGCCAGGTCGTGCCGTTCGCCGAGTGATAAGCCGCGAAGTTACCTGCGACATCACGCATTAATTTCACCCAATACGGAGCGGCGAATCCAGTCTGGTTCGTATTGAAACTGGCGGCACCTGGGTCCGTGCGACCCTGGAATGCAACTCCATTAGCAGGTGTGACAGCCGCCAAAGCATGCTTCGAGCCGCCGTCCAGCGTTTCGCGAATCATCACACAGGCCTTGGCCCAGACATTGGTGTTCTCTACGCTCTCGACCTTCGCTACGATCGAGCCCGGACCGGTCAGCATCTTGTAAGCAAAATGGAACTCATCGTGATACTCGCCTGCCCCGGGCCCGATATCCCAGATATCTGCGCCGGAGCCGGTCATCGTGTAGGTACCGGCCGGGCCCTCGGCGAAGCTGCCGACGGATCCCGAATAGCCTCTGAACCACAGTGACAATTCCGTAACGCCTTCTTCTGTCCAGTCTCGCTGGCCTGTCAACGTGTACTCCACCTCCGAGTACTTCGAGTAGCCCTGCTTGTTATTGTCGTATGCAAGGGGCATAGACTGACTGCCGCCCTGGACGATAGTTTCCTCGGTATAAGAAGGAGTGGTTTCATCGCCTACTGCAGCACCGGTTCCGTTGCCGGCGAAGTAATCTTGAGTGCCCGGTGCACCGTAGCCCAGCCCATCGTGCCATGCGTACCATATCTGATTGTCGTTGGCATCGTAGATCTCGAAATCGTCTATGACAAAGAAATCACCCGTCGTAAAGCTCCAGACATTACCGGCCCATGGACTATCGGGACTGTCGTTTACTTCATCGATCCGCCAGTAGTACGCCGTATTCAATGTAAGGTTACCGGGGTCATAGCTCTCTTCGCCAAGGGCTTTTGGCCCTTTGTACTCGGGCGAGGCTGTCGTGGCATGTGACACGGCGTCTGCGTCCGTGCCGAAGTACACCTCGTGCGAAGCGGCAACCGCTCCCGCATCCCAGCTAAGAATTACCGACGGCTTTACGTCCACATCGCCATCAGCCGGATTCGGGCCGGTGACGGCGCCCAGAGTGGTGAAGCTCCAAACTTCGCCTTTATGAGTAGCGCCACCGTCGAACTCATCGACACGCCAGTAGTAAGTTGTAGCCAGATTAAGCGGCCCGGGATTGTAAGTCTTGGTACCGCTGGAAATACCCGCGGCAGCGTTGTTCACTTCGTCAAAATCTTCGCCGAAGACTATATAGTGCAATTTTGCGCCGAAACCTGCCGTCCAGCTAAGCATTACATTCAGGTCGACGGACTCAGTACCTTCAGCCGGGACCGGGTCATAGGCCGTCTTGGGAGGAATCATAAAGCTCCAGACGTCGCCTTTCCATGGACTATTCGGATCGGTTTCATTGACCTCATCGATTCGCCAATAGTAGGTGGTGCCATTAACAAGGCCATCCGGAAATGGAAATCCAGGAAAGCCGGCGACAAAATACGTTAAGCCCTGATTGCCCTGGAATACATCGGCAATGCCGTCATTCACATCGTCAAAATTATCGCCAAGATACACATCATGCGAGGTTGCGAGTCCTCCCGGTGTCCAGGAAAGGCTCACCCACGTATCCGGATACAAGGCGTCATCTTCCGGAGCAGGACTCGATGCATACGGCCATATTTTACATTCCATAGCACCCAGAACATCGCCTTCCGAGAGGACGTGGTCGTAAACGCGGATGTCATCCATCAGACCGTGATAGTACCGCTGGCTGTTGGTCCATGCGCCGAAGTTGAGGGGACCTAAGAAATCCCCACCGCTTCCACCGGAGGTTTCGGCTTCCAACTCACCGTTAATGTACATCTGTGAGCCACCAGCTCCCTCATCAGTAACCGTTATCGCGGCATGGTACCATTCGTTTTCCTGCAAGACGGTAGTCGATTCTACATCCGGCCCGGTATTGAAATCGGCGTTTAACAGACTGGTGGTCTGCCTTAAATGGAGGTGTATTGTGCCTACATCCCAAATGTCGTTGTGCATCACTGCGTAGTAGTCCTGGTCTGCGGCCGTATACGGTATGTCTCGAGGCTTAAGCCACATGGCCAGACTCCAGGTCCCCCGTACGATTTCATCTTCAACATCAATATAGGTGGATGTGCCGTCAAAGTCCAGGGCAAGGCCATTCATTCCGGGCACCCAATTGGCCGTACCACCAATGACGCCATCGTGACCGTTGCCGGTTACGTCAACAGCAGCCGTACCGGCACCCTCCTCGAGGGGCCAGTATGCCACGAGTTCCGCTGAGGCGCTGCCTGCCAGGCCCAGCATCAAAATAAAGGAAAGTAGACAGATCAATTTACTGTACATTATTGTCCTCCTTCAAAAAAGGTTAATAATAGGCTTGGTTACATACCAAATGCCCGATAATCTTTTGCGGTTTTTACTGAAACTTGCTTACAAATACAACCTATATATGTTTGCGAATTGACAGTGCCTCCTTCCGTAAGAAAAAACCAGGGTTTATGTGCGTTTTTAGATCCGATAACCACAAGTTTTACGTATTCCATTTGTACCAAATTAATCCTCTTATGGTCAAGTAAAATCTTATCTTGAACTTCAAATTCTATCGGTTTTTTTCATATTTCTCTTAAATAGTACTTCTGAGTTCGAAGGGGCGGAATATACCCGAAACGGCTATAAAAGGAATTCGGGATCGTTACTGATGTTCCTGCTTTTATGAACTTGAGCTTTTCGTGCAGAATTGGTATTTTGTGGGGAAAAGAACAGAAAGAATGCCGTAAAATCGACCAGCCGCACGCCTGTTACGGACTGATCGAGTATGAGATTCAATGGTTAATCTTAAAATTTCAGGAGGATTCGCAAATGTCACATAACAGAAATATTACTCGCCGCAGCCTGCTGAAACGAGCGGCAGGAGTTACCGCCGGCTTGACAACATTCCCATATTTTGTTGCTTCATCGTCTTTAGGAAGAGCCGGAAGCGTTACCCCGGCCAATCGTATCGTAATGGGATGTATCGGCGCCGGCGGGCAGGGCACACACAACACGAAAGCATTCCTGAATAATCCGGCAGTTCGGATGGTCGCTGTTTGCGATGTTAATGAAGACCGGCGTCAAAAGGCGAAGAATCTTATCGACCGGCATTACGGCGACAAAGGATGCGCGACCTTCCGCGATTTTCGTGAGCTGCTCGCCCGTGAGGACATCGATGCCGTGGTGATTGCTACGCAGGACCATTGGCACGCTTTGATTGCCACTGCCGCGGCACAGGCCGGCAAGGATATGTACTGTGAAAAGCCGACGGGAGTCGCGGTTGCCGAGGGCAAAGCAATTCGAGATGCGGTTCGCAGGTACGGCCGGGTGTTCCAGACCGGCACCCAGCAGCGGTCGGAGCGCAATTTTCGATTTGCCTGCGAGCTGGCAAGAAACGGATACGTTGGAAAAATCCATACCGTCAAGGTTGGCGCCCCCGGGCCTGAGTATAAGCGGGCATACCGTAAGCCGACGACTGAAGAGCCCATCCCTGCGGGTTTTGATTACGATATGTACCTTGGTCCGGCCCCGATGAAACCTTATAACGGCGGCAGATGGGCTTTTCCGGACTGGTACCTGACCTGGGATTACTGTGCCGGCTTTATTGTCAACTGGGGCGTCCATCACCTGGATATCGCAAACTGGGGCTGCCCCGCAGTCAGTGACGAAGCGTTCGAAGTCGAGTGCAAAGGCAGCTATCGCAACGACGGTCTGACCGACAATATTAACGATTGGCAGGCCGAGTTTACGTACGCAAGCGGCCTGCGCATGAAATACTCCGATACCGGTCACCCGAACAAGCAAGGCTGTCAATTCGAGGGCGACAAGGGCTGGGTGCATGTCAATCGCCAGGGCATCTGGGCGGAGCCGGCTTCTTTGTTGAATGTAAGCATAAAGCCAAACGAGACACACCTCGGCGATTCGACCAGCCACCAAGCCGACTTTATCGGTTGCGTGCAAACGAGGCGCGATCCTATCTCGCCGGTCGAGGCCGGGCATAAGGCTTCTTATCTTGGCCTGGTCCCGGAGATTGCCTGCCGGTTAGGGCGGAAGCTCAAATGGGATTCGGCTAAAGAGCAATTCATCAGTGACCGCCAGGCTGATCAAATGTTGGTTCGTCCGATGAGAAGCCCTTGGCACCTGTAAAATTTATGCTGACCGCATATACTCAAAGGAGATTTTATGAAAAGTCGATACCATTGCATCTTTGCTATTCTGGTACTATGCTGTTTTGTAATCATCTCTGATCTTCAGGCGGAGTCGGTTAGACTTTTTCTCGACAACAAGATACCGCAGGTCGTTTTTGCCGCTGAAGATATTCGAGCTGCGTTAAAGACAAAGGATCATAACGTAGAACAGCTTAGTTTGATACAGCTCAGCCAGGTTAATGATGGAGCGCGCATCGTTCTTTCTTTAAGTTCAAATGAGGATATTGTCCATGCCATGCAGTCGGAAGGAGCAAAACCTCCCGGGACTCTAAAAAACGAGGGTTACAGTATCCGCACAAGTTCCAATGCCGGGCGAACCGCTTACTGGGTCATCGGCGCGGACGCCGGGGGACTTATGTACGGAGGATTGGAACTGGCCGAAGTCATCCGCGTAAATGGCCTGGACGGCATCAAGGACGTCGACCACAATCCCTATATGGCCTTACGCGGCACAAAGTTCAACATTCCGCTGGACGTCCGAACGCCGAGTTATACGGATGTGTGCGATGCCGCGCAAAACAATATAGCCGAGATGTGGAGCTTTGATTTCTGGAAGGACTACATCGATAACCTGGCACGCTACCGGTTCAATTATATTTCCCTTTGGAGTCTCCATCCTTTTCCTTCGATGGTTAAGGTCCCGGATTATCCCGATGTAGCGTTGGATGATGTGAAACGTTCGACGGTTAAGTGGCAGGAGAATTACGACCTGTCGGCCAGGGGATTCGACAGCCCTGAGATTGTGAATAACGTTGAGATATTAAAGAAGATGACCATCGAGGAGAAAATCGAGTTTTGGCGAAAAGTCATGCATTACGCGAAGGACCGCAATGTGGATTTCTACGTTGTAACCTGGAATATCTTTGACTATGGAACCGAAGGAAAGTACGGCATTACAGACGATATCAATAACGAGATTACGATTGACTACTTTCGCAAGAGCGTCAAACAAATGTTCCTGACGTATCCGGATATGGCGGGCATCGGCCTGACGACGGGCGAAAACATGCCGGACGCTTCTTTTGAGCAAAAAGAGGACTGGGCGTTTAAGACCTACGCACAGGGAGTTCTTGACGCCGCCGAAGCGCAGCCGGGGCGAAAATTCACCTTTATCCATCGCCAGCATCAGACCGGCGCCAAAGACATTGCCCGGAAGTTCAAGCCTTTGATCGATCACAAGGATATCGAGTTTATCTTTAGCTTCAAATATGCCAAAGCGCACGTTTACAGTTCCACAACCCAGCCGTATCATCCCGGCTTCGTTAAAGATATCCAGTCCGAAGGCAATCTCAAAACGATCTGGACGTTGCGCAACGACGATATTTACCATTTTCGCTGGGGAGCCCCGGACTTCGTGCGCGAGTTCATAAAAAACATTCCTCATGATGTCTCCCGGGGTTTCTACCTGGGTTCCGACCAGTACATCTGGGGCCGGGAGTTCATGAGTACCGAGCCTGAGACGCCGCGACAAATAGAAATCGTAAAGCACTGGTATCACTGGATGATATGGGGCCGCCTTGGTTATGACCCGGATATAAGTAACGAGCGTTTCATCGATATCATCCAGCAGCGGTTTCCCGGTATTTCCGGCCGGGATTTGTTCGCCGCCTGGCAGCACGCTTCGATGGTCTATCCCTTGACCACGGGTTTTCACTGGGGCTCGCTTGATTTTCAATGGTACATCGAGGCCTGTAAAAGCCGTCCCGGGTCGGCACAAACGCCGAGCGGATTTCACGATGTCAACAGGTTTATCACGCTGCCGCCGCATGGAGGAACCGACAACGTTTCCATTCCCGATTATGTCAAGGCCGTCACAGAGGCAAAGCCGCTTTCCGGCACGACACCCATTGAAGTATCCAGCCGGATTCACAGCCATGCCGACAAGGCGCTGGCAATTCTTGGCCGATTGAACCATGGCGGCGATAAAGAGCTGCGATTGACGCTGGGGGACATTCGGGCGATGGCTTATATGGGCAAATACTACGCGCACAAAATACGCGGTGCCACGGAACTCGCACTGTTTCGCGAAACCCGGAAGAAGGAGCACCAAAATGCTGCTATTGAAGAATTGACAAGTGCGGCACGGTTCTGGCGCCTGTACACATCCACGGCCCTTGGCCAATACAAGAATCCGTTATGGACGAACCGTGTCGGTTACTGTGACTGGCAAGCTCTCTCTAAAGAAGTGTTGAACGATATCAAGATTGCAGGGGGAGATTCCATTTCTCAATAAGTGACCACCAGAATCAACGCCGGCGTTCACGTACTGTGCGGGCCCGATCCACGAGGGATTTGTAGACTTTCTGCTGGACTTGCTCATCGAGTGTCAATTCGGGGTGCCATTGTATGCCGACAATCCATCCTTTTTTGCCGGCGGAGTCCGCCTCGATAGCCTCGACGACGTCCCCGGGTCCGGTTGCCGCGATTGTCACTTCCGGGGCGGGTTCACCGACCGAATTACCATGCAGGCTCACAGCTTTCGCCAGGTGGGTGACACCTAAGGTCTCTGCGAGCTTACTGTCGGGATTCAGATCGACCGGGTGGCCCTTCAGTCCCATGTGCAGGCTCTTGACGTCCTGTTCTTTGCGAAGGTTTCGGACCGTTCCGCCCAGGGCGACGTTCAGTATCTGGCAGCCGCGGCAGATGCCGAGAATGGGCAGGCCGCGACGCCTGGCCTCGCGAATCAGGGCGATTTCAAAGTCGTCGCGCAGCCGATGGACCAGCATTGTCGTGTTCGGATCGCCGCCGTAAAGGTTCGGGTCCACGTCACCTCCGCCGGTTAGAAGCACACCGTCGATCTTTTCTTTTTCCAGCAGGGCTTTTATCTTTTCCGTGCTGACAGGGACACCGGCCGCATCGGGTCGCAGCGTTATAAGGCGACCGCCGGCCGCTGTCATTACACGCTGGTAAGTCGCGTCTGTTATACCTATTCGGCCAAGAAGCGAATTGTCCAGCGAGAATGCAATACGTGGAGCGTCTGCGGGCAAACGCGTGTTTATCCAAACCGGATAGATAAGATGGAATAAAATGTATATGCCGACCAGAACGGCCAGCGTTATACCTATCCGGCCAAGCCAGCGCCTTACGCGTCTGGCCGGTGGGAGTGCTTTGTCGGGATTGTCGCTTTTCATGTCACTGCTCGTCATCCGCTGGCCCGCCTTCGCCTGTTATAAGTTCGAGATTCACCTTTCCATGCCGGAGGAAGACTGCTAAAGGATACAGCACACCCAGCGCGGCAAAGGGGTCATCTCGCGAGAGGACATCGTAAATGTTGTCTTTGTGCTCTTCGAGAAGCTGTTTGGCCTTGTTGAGTCGGGCCTTGGCGTCAAAGTAGTCCCTGACACCTCGAAAGAGTTTCCTGATGCCCTGGCGTTTCGAGCCTGTGCGGAATTCTTCTTTTGCCTGCTCCCACGAGGCGGTCAGGGCAGCCATCCCGCGTTCGTTCTCGGCGATTTCCTGCAGGGTAGCGAGAAAAGCGAGGATGGGTGTTTCTGTTCGAACATCGGTCCGGATTTCTTTTACGGGATCGATATGGCCTTTGACCGCGAGCTGGAAGAGCAGCCAGGGATAATCCCAGCCGGATTCGACAGACTGTATGAGTCCTCCGAAGAAGCGGGGATTAACTTCTATAAGCTGCGGCTGCGAAGCCGGCGTGCCTTCCCACCTGAAGTCCAGCTCCGCCACACCGTGCCAGCCGATCGAACCCAACAGCTCAGCGGCGACCTTTTCCATTTCCGGGGCCTCGACAGTCTCGCGCAAGACGGTTGCCCCTCGCTCTGCAGGGAAGGCCCGCAGCCCGCGATACGTCATCGATGCAACCATCTTGCCGTGGTCGAATAGAGTTGTCACGCAGTAATCGTTTCCGGGAACTCCCTGCTGAATTACTGGATAATTTTTTTCTTTGAGTTTGAAATGTTCTACGAATTCTTTGAACGTGGCTTTGAGCTCATCGAGTGTGTTGACTTTTCGGATGCCGACACCGGATGCCGCTTCGCGTAATTTTACAAAGGCCGGCAGCTTAACCTGCGAAGCAATAGAATCAAAGTGTGGCAGATTCTCCGGGATCCATGTCCTGGGAATCGGCAGGCCCTGCTGCATCGCATAGGCGGCGAGAGTTCCCTTGTTGTGTACTTTTTTGATATGTTCAAACTGCGGCACGGGAACGCGGATGTGCGGCTCGAAACGCTCCCGGTGACGGGCGATAAGATAAGTCTCCTTGTGAATCGGCATAAGGACGTACGGCGTCGTTTCATCTTCGGGTTTATGTTCTATGACCACTTTTTCCAACGTGTCGAGGAACGCCTCCGGCTCTTTCGTCGGATTCGGATAGCGAAATTCCGCGACGCTGTATCGCGAGAATGAGGCCGCCGTCATGGCGTATTCGTCGCCGGTGATTACTTCGACGCCGCGCCGCCCGAGGCTGCGGGTCGCCACCAGGGTCTGCCAGCCGCGGGAGAAGGTGATAATAGCCCGCCCGGCACCGCCTGCTTGCTCAATATTTTCGCTCATTTCGAACGTCTCCTTTACCTGTGCATAACTAATCCTCATTAACACCCTTGCAGTCTTAAGGATATTTGCTAACATGACCTTGTGCAACCGTAAAATGGGAACCCGAACCATTTTCAAAGGAGAAGTTATGAAAAAACAGATCAAACGTCACATATCGAGCAAACCCTCCCGTCGGCAATTCCTGAAACAGAGTGGACGGCTGCTGGCCGGTTCGGTCGTCACCGGCGTTGCCCTGCCCCGGATTTATGCCGCTGGGGACCATACGATACGGCTGGCCCTGGTTGGTTGCGGTGGGCGCGGCACGGGAGCAGTCGCCGATGCCCTCTCGGCTACGGGAGGCCCGGTGAAGCTATACGCTATGGCCGACCTTTTCGAACCGCGCCTTCAAAGCAGCCTGAGCAATTTGAAAAAGGATTTTGCGGACAAGCTCGACGTGCCGCCCGAGCGCCGATTCATCGGCTTCGACGCCTACAAGAAAGCAATCGACTGTCTGTCGCCGGGCGATGTCGTGCTGCTGACTACTCATGCGGCCTTTCGTCCGCTCCATTTCGAGTACGCCGTCACCAAGGGCGTAAACGTCTTCGCGGAGAAATCGTTCGCGACGGATGCGCCGTCTGTTCGTCGCTGGCTAAAAGCCGCCGAGGCCTCAGAGCAAAAGAATCTGAAGGTCGGCGTCGGTTTCATGTGGCGTCATTCGGCGGCCCGGCAGGAAACGATCCGGCGGATTCACGATGGTGCGATTGGAGATGTGCACACGTTGCGTATTTATCGCGTGCACGGCCCGGTCCATTGCCCGCCGCTGCCGGAGAATGTTAACGAGCTGGCCTTCCAGCTCCAGTATCCGAACAGCTTCACTTGGGTCTCGTCCGGATTTTTCATCGACTGGCACTGTCATAACATCGACGTGGCCTGCTGGGCCAAAGGGGCCTGGCCTGTCTCTGCCCAGGGATTCGGCGGCAGGTGCTACGAGCAGGCGGGCAACCAGTTCGACCACTACACTGTGGAATATACCTTTGCCGACGGTACGAAACTGCTGGCGTTCACACGGGGCATGAATAATTGCTGG
>Ga0265594_1002565_pt1 | contig 12818 bp, 14 predicted proteins | sample saktaG_11_FD_190147 | JGI IMG/M metagenome (GOLD analysis project Ga0265594, IMG submission 190147) | Saline water microbial communities from Sakinaw Lake, British Columbia, Canada - sak_2011_5_24_80m | ecosystem: Environmental > Aquatic > Non-marine Saline and Alkaline > Saline ... | reverse complement strand
GCCCTTTGCACGGCAATACTCGATTGGGCGCAAAAGGAGGAGGTCGGATTCTCAAAGTTCGTATCCCTCGGCAACAAGGCTGATCTGAATGAAAACGACTTTCTAAATCTCTTTTCAAAAGACGACAAAACCAAGGTCATACTAGGATACCTTGAAAGCCTGGTTGACGGCCAAGAATTCATGCGCGTCGCCCGCAAGGTCACCAGGAAAAAACCGGTAATAGTCTTGAAAAGCGGCCGCACGCAAGCCGGAGCCCGCGCCGCAGCCTCACACACCGGAGCGCTCGCAGGATCTGACAGCGCCTTCGACGCCGCATTCAAACAGTCTGGAGTAATCCGCGTGGAATCCGGGGAACAGCTCTTCGATTACGCCCAAGTATTTGCATCCCAACCGCTTCCCAAGGGAGACCGGGTCGCCATCATCACCAATGCTGGGGGGCCGGGAATCATGGCGACCGACGCCTGCGACAGGAGGGGGTTGAGACTCGCCTCCTTTTCAAAATCCACGTTGAAGAAACTTAAAAAATGTCTGCCGCCGAGCGCCAACATCTACAATCCCGTCGACGTCTTGGGGGATGCGGGTATGGAGCGTTATGCCTGCGCATGCCAGACTGTTCTTTTGGACCGCAACGTCGACGCAGTCATCTGCGTGCTGACGCCACAGGCCATGACGGACGCACAAGCTATTGGAAAAGCCATCGCCCGAGTTGCCCGAAATTCCGGGAAACCTTTTATCGCATGCTTTATGGGCGGAGTCAACATGGAGGGGGGCATTAAAGCACTTAAGGATTCCGGCATCCCAAACTATCCTTACCCCGAGCGTGCCGCCGAGGTTGCCGCTGCTTTAGTGCAATACTCTCGGATTCGAAAGTTTAAGCACTTGAAGCCTCCAAGACTATCAAAGATAAATGAGGGGAAGGCATCTAAAATCATTTCAAACTTCTATGGTTCATGTCACGTGGCTTTCGGCATGGAGTCTTTCGAGCTTCTCGAGTCTTACGGCATCCGGACTCTTAAAAGCGCTCTCGTATCCTCTCAGGGGGATGCGGGGAAGGTCGCTAGAAGAATCGGCTTTCCGGTTGTTCTTAAGGTCGCATCCCCCGACATCCTCCACAAGTCGGATTTCGGTGCTGTCGCCTTGAACGTATCCGAGGAAAACTTGGATGCAGCCTACAATAAAATCCTCTTTAACTCCAGAAAATTCATGCCTAAGGCCAGGATTGACGGAGTATTCGTACAAGAGATGGTCTCGCAAGGCCGCGAAGTCATAGTCGGGGTGAGCCGCGAGCCCCAGATAGGCTCCATAGTCATGGCGGGACTCGGCGGAATATACGTTGAAGTATTAAAGGACGTGTCTTTCAGGGTCGCCCCATTAAACGTGCGGGAGGCTAAAAACATGGTCTCTGAAGTGAAAGGCTTTAAAATCCTCTCCGGGGTCCGCGGTGAAAAACCATCAGACTTAAGCGCACTCATAGACGTCCTCCTTCGAGTGTCCAGGCTTGCATCAGATCACCCTGAAATACTCGAACTCGATCTCAACCCCATCAAAATATTCGATGAAGGCGAAGGTTGCATCGTAGTCGATGCTAGACTGATCCTCGCCGAAAAAGTAATATAGGCATAAACAAAATAGAGGTAATTGAAATGAAGAATGTGTTCATAGGATCAAGTGAATCAAAGTCGGGGAAAAGCGCGCTTTGCGTTGGATTAGGCTCAATACTCAAAGACCGCGGCCTGTCTGTAGGCTACATGAAGCCTGTTGGCAACCTCGCAAGAACCCTCGGAAAAACCACTTACGAAGACGACGCGGTGAAAATGCGCGAAGCCTTAGGGCTCTCAGAGTCCCCCGAACTCATCTGCCCGCTTCTCGTATCCGACGAGCTAGTCAAGGCGACGCTCGCAGGGAAGAAACCCAACATTAAGGGGAAAATCAAGTCAGCATTCACGAAACTTGCACAGGGCAAGGACGTCATGCTCCTTGAAGGCATGGGAGACGTCGGCGGAGGCTCGATCTTCGGGCTATCCGACCCTGAAATCATAGGTCTCTTAGATGCGAAGATAATCCTTGTTGCAAACTATGACTCAGACTACGTCTTAGACCGCGTCTTAAGCGACGTGAAGCTTATCGGAGACTTACGGAAAATAATCGGCGTAGTCTTTACCGGAGTATCATCGAAACACGCTTCGAGAATCAGAAAAACCGTCGCACCCTTCCTTAAAAAGAAGAAGATTGAAGTCCTGGGGATAATCCCCGAAGGCACTATCCTCAAGTCCGCAAGCGTCGAAGACATAGCAACCGAACTTTCAGGCCGCATAATCTGCTGCGAGGAAAACAAGGGGGAGCTCGTCAAATCCTTCATAGTGGGCGCCATGTCGCCCGACCACGCCCTCCGCTACTTCAGGCGGACAACAGACAAAGCCGTAATCACTGGCGGAGACCGCTCGGACCTGATCCTCACAGCCCTTGAAACACCCACTAAATGCATAATCCTAACCGGAAACTTAAGGCCATCATCCCAAATACTTGCCCGCGCCGAAGAGACGGGAACCCCTATAATCCTCATACCCCACGACACCGTCACGGCAGTATACCTCATAGAAGACCTCATCGACCGCCTCACAGCCTGGGAGGGGGTGAAACTCGCCCGGATGAAAAAGCTCATCAGAGCGAACATCGACTTGAAAACACTGTATAAAAAAGCAGGAATTAAAGTATAGAATACATGGCAGAGGAATACGTCGGCAGGAAGTTTAAAACAGAGTTCACGGAAGGATATCCTGCAGACAAATCATTGGAAGAAGAAATCCTAACTGTCGGAAAGAAACTGAATGACTTGGGCTTAACACCTGAAAATGCCGGCAACATTTCAGTCCGAACCGAGAAAGGCATGCTGATTACTCCGGGCGGGAAAAACAAGGGGGATTTAGGGCCAGGGGATCTGGTCGAAGTTCACTCCTTTGACGGGAAAACCGCTAGGGCTTCCGGCACCCTTGAGCCTTCGAGCGAGACTCCAATGCACTGGCTCATCTACGAGAAATACCCTGGCATTCAAGCAGTAATCCACGTCCACGACCAGTTGATAGTCGAGCTGGGACCAACCCTTGGCCTTCCCACTACTAGCGAGACCGAGTACGGGACCGACCGCCAAGCCCGTGAAGTCGCAGAGCTTATCGGAGGGGCACAATACGTCGTAATTAAAAACCACGGCATCGTCTCCGCGGGAGAAACCCTCGAAAAAGCGTTGACCCGGGTGCTGGAAACGCATGCAAGCGCCCAAACACTTCCCGACTGACAATACTCATAGTTTTTATATCATCCATCAAATAACTTAAGCAGGTGAGGTTAAAATGGTAGACTTAAATGACAGGTGCCCGACGGGCATTGAAGGACTCGATGAATTACTTGACGGAGGATTCCCGCGCGGAAGAGTTATCCTTCTCGCAGGAACTTGCGGAACCGGAAAAACCACTTTCGCGGTTCAATACCTCGTGAATGGAATCGAAAAGTACGGGGAAAACGGGGTTTTCGTAACCCTCGAGCAAAACAGCGACGAAATCCGCGCCGACATGAAGCGGTTCGGCATGGACCTTCAAAAGTACGAGGAGGAGGGGAAACTACTCTTAATCGACACGTCCCTTTCCAAGATTGGCTTGAAAGACTTCGTATCCACCTTACCTATCACGCCGCAGAAGAGTTTCAGCCTCCTTCCAGGGGAATTCGACTTGGAGAAGGTCGTAGGCCTTGCCGCCGAAGCAGCCAGGAAGATCGGTGCGAAACGTATCGCAATCGACAGCCTCAGCGCACTAAACGTTTTTGTCGAGAAACCCCAAGACGTCCGTAAAATGCTAGTCAACATGAACAGCGAGCTTAAATCCAGCAAGCTGACCAGCCTCGTCATCTCTGAAATGCTTGAAGACGACGGCATCAGCAAGTTCGGCGTTGAAGAATACATATCCGACGGAGTCCTCATCGCACGCGCAAACGAGGCCATGGACACCCGCACCTTCAAAGTCCGGAAGATGAGGACCATCAAACACAGCCTCACCAGCAAGATGCTGGAATTCAACGAAAACGGAGTCTACGTCAAACACATGGAAAAGAAGGGTTTAATCTAATAAAAAACCTTCTTTATTATTATTCTATCCCATAACTTCACTATATGGAGTCTAAGCAGGAAGCCATTCTACATGTGCTTCGAACCGATCTCATGCAGCTTGAAGACGTCCACCAGTGCGGCGTCGTACGCCACGGACTGGAAGGAATCTTCCCGCTTTCCGAGGACTTCCGCCAGGAAGTCATAAGCATCTGGGACACGCTGAAAGGCACCATCGACGCCCTCTTTGACGTAATAAGCCACTACACCGAATTCGGCCTAGACAAAGTCTATTTCGAGCTTGGAGAGTGGGACGTCCTCTTCTTCATACTACCCGGCATGGACACGGCACTCGTCGCCATCGTGCCCGCCCTCGCCAACCGGGGCCTCCTTGAAGTCGAACTTGAAAACGCCCGCCGCGAAATAATCAGGATACTAGCCCAAGAATAGTTTTTATTATCATCTTCCTAACTTCTTTTTGGTGGTATTATGCCAGCTAAATCAAAGAAATTTCAGTTTCCAGTAGTCGTTGAAAAAGACGAGGACGGTTTTTACGTTGTCGAGTGTCCCGTACTTGAAGGCTGTTACTCTCAAGGCGAGTCTCTAGACGAAGCCTTAAGAAATATCCGGGAAGTCATCGGAATGTGTCTGGAAGAGGAAAGTGCCAAGGAACTCCTCAAGTCCTATCATCCCGTGGAATTAAGCTTCCACACAATCTCTTTCGGCTCATAATGTCTTCCAAACTACCTCTAGTCTCTGGAAGAGATGCCGTCAAGGCTTTCTCAAAAATTAGGTTACGTTACACTACGTCAAAAGGGAAGTCACATACGTTGAGAATGCATTAAACCCTCGGAAAAAAAAAGCTCACGATCCCCGATCACAAAACCATCGGCCGCGGACTGCTTAGGAAACTCATAAAGGATGCCGAAATCTCTATTGAAGAATTCAACAAGGCCTTAAAGAATTGATTAAGAGATGCCCGCCGCTTCAGCGGCGGGTAATTCACTCTGCTTTTAGGGGGTGGGGGGGTTGAATTTTAGAAGTTGTTATTGTTCTTTTTTGTGGTATAAATCCAAAAAAATTATCTTGTCTTTGTCTTTTTCGTACAAGTAAGACAACCTGTATGGTTTAATATATAATTCTCTTGTTCCTTTTCTCGAGTATTTCATTGGTTTTCCGATTTCTGGATTTTCTTTTATTTTCCTGAATTGTTTTATCATCCTCTTTTTTATTGAGTTATCCCTGATTTTAGAAAAAATTTTCTTGAAATTAGGGTGGAAAACGGCAACTACCATTTTTCCGCTTCTTCAAGAAACTCATCGAAATCCATTTCCACAAACTCACCGGCTTCGTATTTTTTCAGGGCTTCCTCAGTTCTCTTTGCGAATAATAAATCATCTCTCAGATTTTTTCCAAAGTCTACCGCCTTTTTCATGATAAACTGGTCTGCATTATGGATGATCACTAATTTCTCACCCTCCTTAATTCCCTTGCGCATTTCATAAGGGATCACAACCTGGCCTTTAGAACTCATCTTGGTTATCGCAACATCCATCATAATCACCATAGTAAGATTAGTCTTATCAAGTATAAAAATACACCATTTAACTTTCTATTAAAATTCAATAATTCACAAGGTGTGGAAAACCCGCAAACACACCCTAAAGTGACCCTAAGCAAACATTTTTAAGCCCGATATCACATAAATAACTCAAGCAGGGTGTTTTAACGGGCTGGGTGTTCCTAAAACAAATTAAATAATGCTCAAGATGATTGAACTGCCGGAAATCCCAGAAGCGATAAAATACCTGCTACTCATACTATCCTACGGAATGCTCGGCGCCTCCATTAAATACATCGACCAGGCGTTCGACGCCGGCGTCTTCAGCAGGAAGATCGCAACAATTCTCGCAGTACCCTCCGCAATGCTTATGGGAGCCCTCATGGTCTTGGACTCTACTTCCGCGACCATTTTCCTGGCCGTCGTCCTCGGAGTCGCAGTAACCCAGAAGATTGACACATTCGCCTTCAAGCTCGCAGTACTCATCCTAATCCTCGTTCCAGTAATCTTCCGCCAAGTCATCGAAATCCAGTGGGTCGCCTTCGGTTTGCTCGTCATCGCAGGCATCGGCGACGAGTACGGAAACGACTGGGCCGACCTCAAGTTGAACGGAAACGGCAACAAGAAGAAGCGGAAGTCCCTCATCCAAACAATCTTTAACAAACTCCTCCTACAACGCCCATTCATGAAACTTTTAATCCTAATCCTTACGGTAACAGCATTCTTCCATCCCGTCTACATACTAGCCTTCCTAACATTCGACGTATGTTACAGCCTCGTCGCCTGGATAAGCGTCCACACAAAAACCTACCGAATAAGCACCATACCCACCAAAGACAAGCCAACGCGAGCTCAAAGAAAAAAGGGACTCAACAGCCTACCGAAACTCTCCTAGTTAAACCCGCCTGCACGCGAACTCGCAGAAATCATCACCGTTCGCCAAACACTTAACCTCGTCCACCTGCCATTTTTCCCTTGTTGCCTGTTCCAGCATTCCCTCAATAATCCCCGCCAAAAAAACATCCAACTTCAAACCAATGTTACTGATGCCGGATGCCTAAATAGACTAACATATTTTAAGGAGGAAACGGTGTCCGGATTTTTAAATCAGTATGTCCCATGTTTATATTGAAGGTTAGTAATCATGGAGAGCTTTAATGCAATATACTGTAAGGGTTTTTTTAAGCCGCTTGGTAAGGTTAGTGTGAAAGAGAATGAGAAGGTCATTCTTGGTGTTGTGAGGCAGAAGCAGGGGAAGGTAACCAAGGATACTTTTGGTGCGGTTAATGTCCGAGACCATACGGTTGTTGAGGGCATAATCGAAGAAACGGAGCATGGAGAACCGTAGGCTTGAGGACATTGAGTCTCTTGAGTTGGTGTTTGTTGATTCCAATATACTGACTTATCACCTTTTGAGTGATCCGGTGTTTGGTGATTCTTGCAGAGAGTTTATCGGCAGGGTTGAGTCTGGCGGGATTAGGGGTTTTGTTTCTCCAGTTGTTGTGTCTGAAACAATCTTTAATTTCATCAAAGCGTGGATTGCCGAAAAGAAGGGGGTGAGTGTTGGTAGTGTTGTAAAGCACATTAAAAACAATCCTAAAGTCGTGAGGGAAGTCGACTTGTCCAAGCCTCGGAGGCTTTTTAACTTGTTCAATGTATTACCGGTTACAGAGGATGTTCTTTTTCTTTCCTTGGATTTGGTTTCAAAGTTTTCCCTGCTTCCCAGCGACGGGCTTCATGCAGCAGTCATGCAGTTTTACGGCATCCGTGTCCTTGCTTCAAATGACAGTGACTTTGAGGGACTAAAGGGGATTAAACTGTATCGTCCCTCAGAGAAGAAAGTGGAAGAATAATCAACCTAAATTCACAAAAGGTTGATCAGAAACTTTAAATAAAGTTTCATCAAAGAGGCCATCTTCCAACCTTTATTAAAGGTTGATCAAACCGCGAGTTATTTGAGGGATCTTGCGATCCCTCAGTTAACGCACAACACTAAACCTTATTACACGAAAATTCGCAGAAATCATCGCCGTTAGCCAGACACTTCGTCTCGTCAACCTGCCATTTTTCACCCGTCGCTTGACGTAAAGCACCCTCAATAATCCCGGCCAAAAAAACATCCAACTTCAAGCCGATATTCGAAACTCCCGACGCGTAAACAGACTCGTCCATGCGAAGCAGGAGGCGGTCTCCCTGCTCGATGGGCTCGTGCAGGATACCTGCCTTCAAATACGAGAACAAGTCGCGGGCGTAAGCGAAAGTAGCGTCGCTGTCATCTAAACCAGCATTCGAGGCGATGCGCTCGCCAGATATCACACCACTATGTTTACTGAGTATCTCGTGGCCGTGTGACATTGAAAGCAAAAAATAATTATAGCATTGAGGTGTTATAATGTAGAGGAAGTCGTCTAATTCCTTTCTCAACCTTTTCCTGCTACGGAGGTCATCAACTATCTTATCTAAAACGACTTCAACTTCATCCTTTTGGGGTACATACACTACAGGCTCCTCTTCTTTCTCGTGAAGATACATCCTAAACTCGCAACAAGATTCGCCGTCACGCTCACACTTTATTTCAACTTTATCCCAGAATCCATCAAAAAGAGCCTCAGCGTGACCACAGAATATACTTGAGGCTATAGAGCAGTTTGGTTCACTCATCCCAGGAAGAACGGATAACGCAGTATCTCTCAAATCAAAATATACGTCTCTTTTCTTTGCATTAGTTTTAGTTACATCTAACAATCCACCGCCAGTTGCAATCCAACCTGTCCTGATGGCCTCCTTAACTTTCCTGTTCTCAAATATCTTCCAGAACAAACCAGTTTTCTGTAAGGAACTCGCAAGCGATTCCAGCCTGAGAGTCTTTAATGCACTTTCGGCAGTATAACAGCCTATGAGTTTTCCCATCAAGTACATGTCTCTAACAGATTGAGGAGAGAAATAGAGGAAACTGTATGTGCGGAGATTAAACAGGTGGATGTGACTGAAATCACCCAACTCAGTCCTGATGGGTTTGACTTTCTTGTAGGGAAATATTCCAGATTGCCTAACTGACTTGAAGTTCTTGTATAAAAGTCCACCACCCTCCTGTCTTTCCCACAAATACTTTATTTTCTCTAGATAATAAACTCCAGTCTCCTTACTCTTTCCGTCAAACCTACTCCCGCACATGGGACAATACACAAAGCTCTCGTCCTTGATTTCGTATTCACAAGCCGGGCATCTCAGAGCAACTTCAGTCATATCCAAGTAATAATAAACAACACGAAAAAATAAAAGACGCAAACCCCACCCAAAACCCCCCTTTTTAACCCCGAAAAAACAAAGAACTAAACATGGCAGAGGAGGAATTTAAGGCCGCGGTCGGCATGAGCCGGGAATGGGACGCCTACGGCGCAGGCCACGAAGTCGCAACCAACACCCTCGACCAACTCGGAGAAAAACCAGACTTCATACTACTCTTCGCAACCATACACTACGAAAAACACGGAGGATTCGAAAAATTCCTCGAAGGAGTATGGGACGTACTACCCAAAGGAACACCGCTAATAGGCGGGACTGTTGGGGGTTTCATAAATCCACAAGGATGTTTTACGAGAGGAGCAACAGCTATTGCAGTGAAATACCCGGGTATGGATGTAGGAATTGGTATTGGATATAATACAAAAAGAAATCCGAAGAATGCTGCACGAAATTGCACTAGGATGATAATAAAGAAACTTGAGGGTAGTAAATATAACAATAAATTTCTTTATAGTTTAATGTCTGGGAGCATTGTTCCCGAATTTCCAGGATTTAAAGGTGGAAGAAGAATATTCCCTGGATTTTTGGGTAGGATGTCAATACTTCTGTCTCCGTTTTTAAATATTCTCGGAAAGGGGGCTGGAAAAGAAGAGGAGATGTTAGATGAATTATCACGAAATATGCCTAATCAGTCCATATTAACTGGTTCTTGTATGGATTCAGGCCTTTTTGTAAAAAATTATCAATTCTTTTATAATAAAATAACGACAAACACTGTTGTCGGAATTGGGATACAAACTGATTTAATTATTAATGTTGAGAGGGAACATGGCCTAACAACAACAAATAAAAATTTTAAAGTGACAAGTTTAAGTAAAGATAAAAGAATTATTCACGAAATTAATAATAAACCTGCCTTAAAAGAATTTTTACATATACTTGGTTGGCCATACGATTTTATTGATGAAAGATTACATCGACGGACTTTGTTTTACCCGATGGGTATTAAAAAAAGTGGTAGGTGGATGGCAAGTGTCATCGGATTAGTATTAGAGAACTCTTTTTTAATGACTGATAAAACTCTAGATAACGATATTTGCATACTATCCGGTAGTGGAAAAGGATGGACTAATGCAGTAAATAACATTTTATCAAATAATAAATTAATGCGATACCAACCAATGACTGGAATAATCATATCTTGTGCCGTAAGATTGGAAGGACTAGGAAACCAGATTTATAAAACGCATAAATTACTTTTAGATTTTTTTAAAGACATACCATTCTTAGGGATATATGTGAGTGGTGAAGGCTTATGCGATCCTATTCGTGGAGTTGAATATGGCAACGAAACATTTAATTTAGTAACATTTTCAAAAAAATTATAGATGGATATAACTACTGAAGAATATACTGCGGAATTTGATCAAGAACTTCTCCAGTTATTCTATCGCTCAATATATTTCAATAGAAAAGAATTTGAAACTGTAAGACCATCCAATAATTGGATAGATCGATATAGAATCAATAATAATTCTATCACCAAAATCGCAATTCATAAAGGAAAAATCATTGCTTCCTTAGGCGTAATACCAACTAAATGTAAAGTGAAAGGGAAAGTTATGAATGTTGGCTGTTTTGTCGATAACTGTATATTACCAAAATTCTTAGATAATTATGAAATTATTTTTAATAACCTTTTCTCTGAGATAGAGAACGATATGAAACAAAAAGGAGTGAATGTTATATGTGGTTGGGATTATTTAAAGAATATCCAGCAACATAAAGATTTTTTTCATAGTATGGGTTTTACCTGGATAAATGGGGTAAATTGGTTTGCAGGGGGTTATGATTTTAAGGGTGAATACCCAAGAAAATGGGATGTGAATCTTTCTTTATTTTGGAAGATTATTTTTAAATTAGTTTTTAATATGAATAGGTTAACGAGGAGTCCTCTTCATCATTTACCTGCTGGTGTAAAAATTAGGGAAATGGTAAATTCTGATATAAAAAAAATATTAAAACTTTCTGATAATTTCTATTCAGATTTTGAACTCGCCCCGTATTATACAATAAAAGAATATAAAAAAATTCAACGAGCTAACAACATCCATGGAATAATAGCTGAATATAATTCAGATATAATTGGTGCACTTACATATATAACAGGTGCATGGAGTGGTTGGATGTTTGGAAAACCCAGTTATTCTAATAATTGGAAAACTTTTTTTACTTTGACGCCTGATGAATTTATAATTACTCCTAAGTTTCAAGATACTTCAGTTCCAACATATATGATTCTTGAACTAATGAAAATAAAACATCCTAATAAACCTACTGAATATAAAAAAAATTATAGTTTTATTGCAGACATTTTTGATAGAAGGATAAACTGGAGGAGGGAATCTATTTTGAAATCAGGTTGTATTGAGGCAAAAGCAGATTTAGGTGCAATTTTAGTAAAATCTTTAAAAAAAGATTTAAATTTAGATACAAGTAAGCTATGGAATCTTCCAGCCAGGAATATTATTACTCCTGTAAGAGAAATAGATATACCTTATACTAAATAGATATTCACCCGAATAATTCTTCCTGAATATGTATTCCATTAGTAGCTAACTCTAGCATAATTTTTTCTCTTGTTTCTGAATTTAATGATTCAGGTAATAATATCCCCTTTTGATTAATGGAAGATAATATTTTTGTAAAACAAAATGCTGAAAGCCCTGTTGGATAAGAGATATAAGTTGATCCTGGCAGGATATCTGCGATTTCCTTTAATGTAGGGAATATAATAGAGCTTTTTATTGATATAGTTTTCCCAAACTTTTTCCCATTTAGTTCAACAACTAAAACAACAAGTGCATCTTCTATAATTCCTTCGTGCATTAGGTTAATCATCTCACGGGGTGTAGGTACTGAAGGCAACTCTTTTGAAAAAAAGTCTAAAGGAACAAAATGCCCTCCATTTATCTGAATTGGCTTATCGCTTAGTAATCCCATATCATAAAGTAATTTAGATGTTTCTATATCTACTCCTCCTGACATAAAATCCACTCTTTTTGTTTTGATATTCCTTGGTAAGGTAGAAATTTCATCTCCATATACTGAGAACACAAATCGTTTACCAATTGGTGCAGGAAATTCGTAGTATTCACTATTCTCAAAAGGTTTTAAGAACTTGAATTTTCCATTTCTATAGACTAACGGTGGGGAAATTGATTCTTCCAGCATTATTTCAGGAGACATAGCAAATATCGGTTCAATAGAATTTGGATCAATCAACGTCCTTATTTTAACAGAACAGACTTCATCAAGCTTATCAGCATTATTCTTTACCAAAATATTTGTGATACCGGGGGATATACCTGTATTTATCAAACCTAATATTTTTTCTTTTTTAAATTTCTCATTGAATCTTAATTGTTTAGGTCTTTTTGAATTATCCAAATGAGAACATAAATCCTGGTAATTTGCTCCAGACTTCAGTGCAACCTTAAGTATATTCTTGTTGAAGTGAGGTAAAGTTGCATTAATAATTAAATCAACATCTCTGGATTCTTTTAATATGTGTTTCTCATTTGTGGCATCTATCTTCTTTAATAAGATTTTGTTACTCTTAAAATTTATAAATTCCTTTGCTCTTTTAAGGTTTTTATCACCACAGATTATCTCTTTTACCTTTTTTTCCCTACTTAAAAAGTTTGCAATTACTGAACCAACTGCACCAGCACCAATAATAAAAACCCTCATTTTCTCATAACTGATTAGTTATCTATTCCTTATATACAGATTTCGTCGAAAACTACATGCACGGGGAAATCGGCAACTACACGCCGAATTCACCCGAAAAAAGCCTGACACACGGAGCAACAACCAATGCGTTAATCCTCAAGTAAATTAACTTTTCTTGCACGC
>Ga0265594_1002564_pt1 | contig 12820 bp, 12 predicted proteins | sample saktaG_11_FD_190147 | JGI IMG/M metagenome (GOLD analysis project Ga0265594, IMG submission 190147) | Saline water microbial communities from Sakinaw Lake, British Columbia, Canada - sak_2011_5_24_80m | ecosystem: Environmental > Aquatic > Non-marine Saline and Alkaline > Saline ... | reverse complement strand
GAAGAGAAAAATCGACGTGAACTGGTAATCGGTCAGATTCCAGGTGCCCCGGGGATTTACCCGGATAAATTCCAGAAGAAATCGTTCGGTTCCTGCAAAAAGCAGGTAGATGCCAGCCGTCACGCCGTCGCGTCCGGTCCGCGGCCGGATGAGCTTGATCAGTACAAAAAAGAAAGCGAAGTTCAGCAAGGTCTCGTACAGTTGCGTAGGATGAACCGGGTAATTTGCCGGCGGAGTCGCATAGGGAAAAGTAACCGCCCAGGGAAGATCACAGGCACTGCCGTGGCAACAACCGGCGAAGAAGCAGCCAATCCGCCCGATCCCCTGGCCGACCAGCATGATCGGTCCGATGATGTCCGCGAAGACTAGTAAAGAATGCTTGTCCCGAAGTAATAAGACGATTACTGCAATTGTCCCGCCGATCAGGCCGCCGTGGAAAACCAATCCGGCGCCCGAAAATATCATACCGACAGGATCTTCCAGCACCAATTGAAATCGCTCGATCATGTAGAATAACTTCGCCCCGGCGATGCCGCCAAGAGCGGCCCAGAAAACAATATTGCTGGCCAGGTCCGGATGGCCGCCGATTTTTTTAATTTCCGATTTCAGAATGAAATAGCAGGTCATAAAGGCGGTCGCCATCATGAATCCGTAGGTGTAGATCGTCAGTGGTCCGAGATGGAGTAATTCCGGGTGCATAGCTTCCTTTTCTCCTAACTATTCAGATTCTGCCCGATTTACCGATTCCAACCGTCTATCTGTAGCAGTTCATCCAGCGGCTTTTTGGGGACGTGCAGAACTCCCTGCGTATCCTTCCAGTACTTTACCGTCTCAGATGTGATTTCCAGCCGGGGCTCCTCGGCAGGATAACCGAGAGCGATAATGCTGTCAATTTCGCAAGATTCGGGGATTGTCAATACTGAACACAATTTTTCGCGGTCCACGGAGGCAATCCAACAGCTGCCAATACCGGAATCCCAGGCCGCCAGCATAAAATTTTCCGTAGCGGCCCCGACATCATGCCGGGTCCATTTTCCGGAGAATTTGCTGTTCACCAGAATAACCAGGTAGGCCGTCGGCTCCTGACCCGGTTTCGGATCACCGGCCGGAGCGATATATCCCGCCCACTTTAGAAGCGGAAATATCTGCGCCCGTTTTTCGGGGTTCGTAACCAGGATGTATTCGAGCGGCTGCAAATTCATGGCCGAAGGAGCCAGACTCGCTGCACGAACACATTCTTTTAAGACATCCAGGTCAACCGGTTCCGGCTGGAATTGGCGTATCGTACGTCTTGATCGGATTGTTTCAATGATTTTACTCATAATATTAATCATCCTGTGCTCTTCCCGAACACATTCCTTTAATAACCGAAAAAATCAATCGAATCCGGAAGTCAGAGAATGGCGTTCCGGATTTCAAAATTCATGCGGCGCAGCTTGCCGGTTAAAATTCTGGCGACGTTGCGCATCAGAACGAATCCGATATGCTCATGGGTTTCCATGAAGCGCTGAAAAGCCATTTTTTCACTGAAGATGAAATCAGAGTCTTCTTCGGCAACGATGCTGGCGGACCGCGGCGAACCGTCAATAACGGAAAATTCGCCGTAGATATCGTTATCCCGCAGGCTCGTAATCTTCTCCATCTCACCGGGTTGGGTATAGGAGAATATTTTAACCGCAAAACGTCCCTTGCCGATGATGTACAAATCCGTGCCGGGATCCCCTTCTTTAAAAACTACCTCATCGCGCTTCGCGTGCCTGGGGTGAAAAACTTCCGCCAAATTATCAATTTCGGCATCGTTCAACCCATTGGTGAGATCGCATTTACGTAATATTTCTGCAACGTCCATACTAGCTCCCCTCTATTTGTTTCGTAGCGAATTTCTTCGCGAGATAGACCGTATTGCTGAGCAGCATTGCCCGGGTCATGGGGCCCACACCGCCCGGAACGGGTGTGATCGCTGCCGCCTTGGGTAAAACTTCATCGAATTTTACATCCCCCACCAGGCGATAGCCTCGTTTTTCAGAATGATCATCGACCCGGTTGATCCCGACATCAATAATCACCACACCATCCTTGACAAACGATGCATCCACAAATTCCGGCTGTCCGAGGGCCGCAATCAGGATATCCGCTTGGCGCGTAATCTCTTTCAGATTACGCGTACGCGTATGGCAGACCGTCACGGTGGCGTTGCCCAGGACTTTTTTCTGAAATAGTAGATTCGCTATCGGTTTTCCCACGATATTACTACGTCCCAGAACAACGACATGTTCCCCTTGCGGATCGATGCCGGAATATTTCAGGAGCATCAGTATTCCGTAGGGTGTGCAGGGTAGCGGTCCATCCAGCCCCAGGATCATTTTCCCCATACTCATCGGATGGATTCCATCGGCATCTTTATCGGGATGAATGTGTTCAATGATTTCCATCTCGTTAAGATGTTTGGGAACCGGCAATTGCACCAGGATACCGTGGAATTTACCGTCACGGTTTAGACGATCGATCACGGATAAAACTTCCGATTGCGAGGCATCGGCGGGCATGCGGATCGTTTCTGAAAACAGGTCCAGCCCGGCAAAATCTCTGGCTTTCATAGCGACGTAAACTTTGGATGCGGGATCGTCGCCGATCAGTACTGCCGCCAAACCGGGAATGATTCCACGTTCTTTCAGCGACGCGATGCGCGGCCGCAAGGAGTCTTTGACCCGCTGCGCAATCGCGTTTCCGTCGATTATGTTCGGTTCGCTCATTTCGCGAAACTTACACTTCGGTGTTCCCTGACCACTACGACTTTAACCTGGCCCGGATAATTTAGTTCGGACTCAACCTTCTCGGCAATATCCTCGGAGAGCTGGTCGGCGGCTTCGTCATTGATGATTTCGTTTTCGACGATGACGCGTACCTCACGTCCGGCCTGAATCGCATAAGTTTTGGAAACGCCTGTAAAACCATTGGCAATCTCCTCCAACTTCTCAAGCCGCTGAATGTAACTTTCCAGCGTATCGCCCCTCGCGCCGCGGCGTGAACCGCTGATCGAATCGGCCGCCTGCACAATACCCGAAATCGGGTGAACGACATCCACTTCCTCGTGGTGGGAGGCGATGGCGTTGATGACAATGCGATGCTCTTTGAACTTCTTGGCGATATCGGCGCCGATGCCGGCATGGGTGCCGGTCACATTGCGGTCAATGGCTTTTCCGATATCATGCAATAAACCGGCGCGTTTGGCCAGATCGCCGTTTAAGCCCAACTCCGCTGCCATCAGTCCCGAAAGCCAGGCAACTTCGATCGAATGCTTGATCACATTTTGTCCGTACGATGTGCGGTATTTCAATTTTCCGAGAATTTTCATCAATTCCAGCGGTAGCGGAGAAAGTCCCACCTCGTCGATGGCCTCCTCGGCGGCATGCAGAATCGATTCATCGACTTCCTTGGTGGCCTTGGCAATCATCTCCTCAATCCGGCTGGGATGAATGCGCCCGTCGGAAACCAACTTTTCGAGTGCGATGCGGGCGATTTCGCGGCGTACCGGATCGAAGCCGGAAAGCACTACCGCCTCGGGGGTATCATCGACGATAATTTCCACGCCTGTGAGGGATTCGAAATGACGTATATTGCGGCCCTCGCGCCCGATAATACGGCCTTTCATGCCGTCATTCGGTAGATTGACAACCGAAACCGTCGTCTCGGCGGTATGATCGGCAGCCGAGCGTTGAATAGCAGATACGATGATTTTTTTGGCTTCGCGATTGGCTTCCGAAAGGGTCTTTTCGCGCATAAGCCTGACTTTTTTGGAAATGCCCTGTTTGGCTTTCTCAACGAGCTTTTCCATCAACATATCCTGAGCTTCCTGGCGGGTCAATCCGGCAATCCGCTCCAGTCGTTCGGTCTGCTCCTCGATCAGTAACTGGAGACCTTGTCCTTTCTCCTCCAGGCGATCTTTATGCTCTTTTAGATCGATTTCTTTTTTGTCAAACTCTTCCTGCTTTTTATCCGCCAATTCCATCTTCCGTTCCAGATAGAATTCGCGTTTGACCAATTTCTTTTCAATTTCGCGGATTTCCTTGAGTTTGTTCCGCGATTCATCTTCCGCACGATGTTTGATCCGAATCGCCTCGTCTTTAGCTTCCAGGCGACTTTCCCGTTTCAGATCATTGGATGCTTTTTCCGCCTCCTCGAGAATCACCGCTACGGTGGCACGTGCGTTTTTTTGTTTCTGAATATAAAGATATAGACTAATCAATGCGCCGACGGCAGCACCAATCAGGGCAATAACTACATACAACCAGGTCATCCTAATCTCCTTCCGATCCAGTAATCTACTCTACCCGAAAAGCGAATATTCAAATCCCGAGCCGAAATTATTCGGTAGAGTGTTTAGCATTTTAATGAAAGATGGATTATATGTGGTCGCTGAGTTTCTCGTCTATGGTGTCGATGAGAAATTTAACTTTCTCATCGACGGAATGTAAAACTTCATCTTTATCTTTTTTCGCTGTAAAGAGTTCATCTGAGATATTCATGGCAGCCAGTATTGCCACTCGTAAAGGTGACTGAACTGTCGTCAACGAATTTTCGACCTCTTCCATTTTATCATTCACATATTTCGCAACATTCACAATATAAGACGGCTCAGCTTCACCGCGGACAGTGTATTCCTGACCATATATTGTTACTCTGACTAAATTATTCTTGGATGTTTCCATCTTTCACTACTGGTATTATTTTCAAAAATCCACCGGCTTGGGATAAACAATGTCAGAAATTTTTTAAGAGCTCCAACATTCCTTGTATTTTACTCTGAATCTCTTGTTTTTTCTTTTGATTGAAAATCGTCTGTATCGATGTCCCCTCCTCTATACCGATTTTTATCTTTTCATTTTCGGATTCCATCTTCTCGACATGCAGAAGTATCTTCTTAATTTTTTCTTCCAACAGATTGAGACTTGATAAATCCGTCATAATTATTATCGCAGTTTAGCGTTTAATTCCTTTTCAAGCGTTTGATACACAACTTGCATGATCTCATCAATTTCACTGTCTTGCAGCGTTTTTTCCTCCGCCTGAAAAACCAAATTAAATGTAAAACTTTTTAAGCCTTTGTCAATGTTTTTTCCTTTGTAAAGGTCGTAAAATTTTACATTCGTGAGATATTGACCGCCTTTTTCACGTATTTTTGCGATTACCTGCGCTACGGGAATATCCTCCGGCAAGACAATGGAGATATCACGCTCAATCGATGGATAGACCGGTAAAGGCCTGTAGCGTCGATCGCGGTTCAGGCTCAGAATCAATGGCATTGCATCGATTTCCATGATAAAAACAGCCTGTTCGATATCCCAATCGCGCTTCATATTTCCCGGATTCAGCTGCCCAATGTACCCCAGGGCAACCTCCCCGTCAATCACCCGGATCAGATTTTCGTAATCCGGATGCTCCTGAACCTTAAAAGCAAGGTTTCTGATTCCGTACTCTTCAGCCAACACTTCCACAATTCCTTTCAGGACAAAGAGATCGTTTTGTCGAAGCGCCTGGCCCCAGTGCATTTCTTCCAGGTTCCCCGAAATCAGAAGGGCGAGTCGGAGTGTCTCACGAGTCCGCGTCTCGAATTCGGGATCCAGATGCTGGACATTTCCCAATTCGAATAGATTGAGGTCGAAATTTCTGCGATTGAAATTTCTTTTGGCAACCAGCAGAAGGCCCGGGATCATAGATGTCCGCAGATAGGCCATCTCCTGATTCAGGGGATTACACAGTTTTACCGCTTGTACAGGCTCGATCGTAAAGTGAGCCTGCTCCTGGCTGACCAGCGAATTGCAGTACGTTTCGGTATATCCGTAGCCGCCGATTCTGGCGCGTAATTCCTCGATCAGCGCATAAGTCGGATCGCCGACGGGATCGGGCGTCACCTGTAAGCGCTCGCAAGCAGGCACGGTTTCCATGCCGTAAACACGCACGACCTCTTCGATATAATCCACCTCGCGTTCCAGATCGGGGCGCCAGCTGGGTGAAATCACCTCAATAAATTCATCGGTTTGTCCGACAATATCGCAGCCAAGGCCCTTCAATAGTCGTACGGTCCACTCTTTGTCAATGTCAATTCCGATCAGGCCATTCACTTTGTGAAAACGTATTTTGACTCGCGGGTATACTATCGATCGTGGATAGGCATCAACCAATCCCCGATAAATTTCTCCGCCCGCCAGTTCCTGAATCAGCTGCGTGACACGATTGGCGGCGTAAATCGTACCTTCGGGATCAGCACCGCGTTCAAAACGGTAAGACGCTTCCGTCTGTAGGGCAAGCATTCTGGAACCCTTACGGATCGTCCCGGGATCGAAATAGGCGCTTTCGATCAGGATATCGGTGGTATCGTCCTTGATTTCGGAATTCGCCAAACCCATGATTCCGGCTACGGCCACCGGTTTGAGCGCATCGCAGATCAGCAGAATATCTTCGGTCAATTCGCGGTGGACTCCGTCAAGAGTCTCTACCTCTTCTCCATTGCGCGCGTTGCGCACGACAATCTTCTGCCCCTCGATATCGCGGTAATCAAAGGTATGCAAAGGTTGCCCGGTTTCGAGTAAGACATAATTGGCCGCATCGACCACATTGTTGATCGAACGCAGCCCGACGCCCCGGAGTGCGTCCCGCATCCATTTCGGAGAGGGACCGATTTTGACTCCTTTGATCAGGCGCGCCACATAGCGCGGACAGGCCTGGGCGTTCTGAATCTCGATCGTAATCTCGGCTGCAACCGGCTTGTCCGCTTCGTGCAAACTGATCACCGGTTTTTTGAGTTCGCCGCCGGTCAGCAGGGCGATGTCGCGGGCAACCCCGATATGCGAGGTGCAATCCGGCCGGTTCGGCGTAAGATCGATGTCATAGGTAGCGCCGTTGCGGTCAAGGTAGTCTTTGAGTTTCGTGCCGATTTCCGCATCGCAGTCCAGAATCATGATGCCACTGTGATCGTCCGAAATTCCCAACTCATCCTCGGCACAGAGCATTCCCACGGAGCGAATACCCCGGATTTTCGCAGATTTGATCTCGATCCCGTTGGAGAAGCGTGTCCCAACCAGCGCCAGGGGCACTTTCTGTCCGGCAGATACATTAGACGCTCCGCAGACGACATCCAGAACCGCTGCTCCGTTATCGACTTTACAGACCGTGAGTTTATCGGCATTCGGATGCTTGCCGACTTCCAACACTTTGGCAACGACGACTGTGTCGAGTTTTTCCGCCGGATTTTCACGGAGCACGGCTTCCAGTCCGAGAGCGGTAAGGCGTGCTTCCAATTCCTTCTTATCGTACGGAATCGGGGTGTATTTAGCTAACCATTTCGAATTGATAATCATGCTTCATTCAAGGTTAAGTTAACGGTACATAGTGCCTGTCAGTCTGTTTTCGTTGTGAACTACGAATCCTCAAAACTGGGTCAGAAAGCGGATATCGCCTTCGAAGAAGAGACGGATATCGTTGATTCCGTACTTCTGCAGCGCAATCCGGTCGGGTCCCATCCCGAATGCGTATCCGGTATATTTTTCGGGATCGATGCCGACTGCACTCAGCACATTGGGATCAACCATTCCGCAACCCAGGATTTCCAGCCAGCCGGTGTGTTTGCAAACGCGGCAGCCTCGGCCGCCGCAGATGATGCAGCTGACATCGACTTCGGCGCTGGGTTCTGTGAAAGGAAAGTAACTCGGCCGAAAACGCGTTTTGACGTCTTTGCCGAAAAAGCGCCTGGCGAAAACGTCCAGGGTCGTTTTGAGTTCGCTAAAGGTCACGTTCTCATCGACATAGAGCCCTTCGATCTGGTGGAACATGCAGTAACTGCGCGGATTGATCGCTTCGTTACGATAGACTCTGCCCGGCGCCAGGATGCGGATCGGGGGCTTTTTCTTCAACATCGTGCGAACCTGTATCGGCGACGTGTGTGTTCTCAGGAGGATATCGTCATCCACGAAGAAAGTATCCTGCATATCACGCGCCGGATGATTCTTGGGAAAATTGAGGGCTTCAAAATTATAGTAATCGGTTTCGACTTCCGGACCGAACTCAATCCCGAATCCCATCTCCTGAAAGATCGCAATAATCCGGTTCATGGTCTGGGTAATGGGATGCAAGTGTCCGGTGCGTGGTGCTTTACCGGGCAGCGTAAAATCGAAGAACGCCTCTTTTTTCTGATTTCCGGCGAGCCTTTGCTTGAGCGCGTTTAACGCAGCTTCGGCTTCCAACTTGGCTTCATTGGCCACTTTACCGAAGAGGCGCTTTTTCTCGGGATCGAGTGTTCCGAAGAGACTGAAAAGCGACTGAATCTCACCTTTCTTACCCAGATACTTCAGCCTGAAGGCCTCGATGGCTTCAGGCTGAATTTCGATTTGGGCAAGGTCTTTTCGGAGCTGCTCGCGAACCTCTTCAGCTTTTTCAAAGAGGTTCATTGCGTTAGGCCTTGGCGATTTCAGCGAGTTTGGCGAAACCGTTCGGATCGTTCACGGCGATGTCGGCCAGCGCTTTACGGTCCAGTTCGACACCGTTGGTCTTCAATCCATGAATGAACACATTGTAAGAAAGTCCGTTTTCACGGGCAGCGGCATTGATCCTGGCAATCCAGAGAGCGCGGAAAGTGCGTTTTTTAGCGCGCCGGTCACGATAGGCGTATTGCAGCGCTTTCTCGACAGCATCTTTGGCGTTGATGTATAATTTGCTCCGGGATCCACGGAATCCCTTCGCCATTTTAAGTATTTTTTTATGTTTCCGATGATGTGGTACGGAGCTGTTAGCTCTGGGCATTGTCCTCTTCTCCTATGCTATAATCATTTTCTTGATGCGTTTCTCATCATTCGCAGCCACGAGCCCGGCCTGTCCCAGTTTCCGTTTTCTTTTCGGACTCTTCTTCGTAAGAATATGAGAAAAATAGGCCTTGTTCCTTTTTATCTTACCAGAGCCAGTTAGTTTAAATCGTTTCGCTGCGGAACGTCTTGTTTTCATTTTGGGCATAATTCTTCATCTCCTATTTTGAACTAAGAAAGGCGATAATGTTGCGCCCTTCATCAATCGGTCCCTTCTCGATGGTTCCAAAATCGGCCAATTTTCCGATAATATTATCCACCAGGTTGCGCCCCACCTCACGATGAGCCAACTCCCGGCCGCGGAACATCAGGGTGATTTTCACCTTAAATCCGTCTTCGAGAAATTTCTTGGCATGATTCACTTTCATATTCAGATCATGTTCGCCGATACGGGGCCGAAATCTTACCTCTTTCAGTTTTACGACATGCTGTTTCTTTTTACTCTCCCGGTCTTTCATCTGCAGCTGATAACGGTATTTACCAAAATCCATTATCTTGCAGACCGGAGGCTTTGCCTGAGGCGCAACCTCAACGAGATCCAGGTCTCGTTCAACCGCAAGTAGTTGCGCTTCCCGGATTGATACAACACCTACTTGCTTCCCATTCTCATCAATAAGCCGGACAGATTGCGCACGAATCTGTCGATTTGCTCTCAAATTTTTTTCTATGATTGAATCTCCTCTTTTGATTTTATCTCCTCAACAAGCAGAGACAGGCCGTTCTCCCACGTGAAAACCCCTTTATCTCCTGCTTTGCGTCTTCGTACCGATACTTTGCGTTCCTGCGCTTCGCGTTCGCCGATAATGAACATATAGGGAATTTTCATTAATTCGGCTTCGCGAATTTTTGCACCCATCGTGTCGCTTTTTGTATTCATCTCGGCACGAATCCCCTGTAAAGAGAGAAGATCGGAGAATTCCTGGGCAGGTCCGTTCTGATGACTGGTGATCGGAATAACCACAGCCTGCTGCGGTGCCAGCCAGACCGGAAAGTCACCGGCTGTATGTTCGATCAATGTTCCCACGAATCTTTCCAGGGAGCCCATAATCGCCCGATGAATCATATATGGTCGTTTTTTGGAACCATCGCTGTCGATGTATTCCATATTAAAACGTTCGGATAAATTAAAGTCAAACTGAATTGTAGTGCATTGCCAGGAGCGGTTCAAGGCATCCCGGATTTTTATGTCGATCTTCGGACCGTAAAAAGCGCCGCCGCCGACATCCAGGGAATGTTCGATACCCAACTTCTCCAGAGTTCTCCGCAGTGAAGCGGTCGCCTCATCCCAATCCTCTTCGGCGCCTACACATTTCACCTTGGGCTTGGTCGAGACGTACACTTCGAAATTCTGAAATCCGAAAGTCCGCAGATAAGCGAATGAAAATTCCACGAGTTTTTCGACTTCCTCGTCCAACTGCTCCGGAGTGCACATGATATGCGCATCGTCCTGGGTAAATCCCCGGACGCGCATCAGCCCGTGCAAGACTCCCGAGAGTTCATAGCGATAGACTGTGCCGAGTTCGGCATATTTGATCGGTAGATCGCGGTAGCTGCGGGTCTTGGCCTTGTAAATCATGATATGGAACGGACAGTTCATCGGTTTGACATAATATTCGTCACCTTCAACCTTCATCGCATCGAACATCGATTCGCGATAAAAACCGAGGTGCCCGCTGGTTTCCCAAAGCTGCGCCTTCCCGATGTGGGGTGTCTGAACCAATTGGTAACCGCGTTTACGGTGCTCTTCCAACCAGTAATCCTTGATCGCCTGCAACAGTGCGGTTCCGCGCGGATACCAGAGTACGAGCCCCGGGCCGATCTGATCGTTTATTTCGAATAGTTCGAGGCTCTTGCCGAGTTTCCGATGATCGCGACGCTTGGCCTCTTCTAAAAAATTCAAATATTTCTTCAGTTCTTTTTCCGAAGAAAAGCTCGTTCCGTAGATGCGGGACAGCATCTTCTTGCTGGAATCACCGCGCCAATATGCGCCAGCCACATTGAGCAACTTAAACGCTTTCAGCTTTCCGGTTGAAGGTACGTGCGGTCCCCGGCATAAATCCTTAAAATCGCCCTGACTGTAGATCGAGAGGTTTTCCTGGTGATCGATGTCGTTAATGATCTCAACTTTGTAATGTTCGCCCATTTCCGAAAAAATACGGATTGCTTCTTCACGGCTTACTTCTTGCCTGTGGAGCGGCAAATCGGCTTTCACGATCTCCTGCATGCGTTTTTCAATTTTTTCCAGATCGGCATCAGTTAAAGCCGGCTCGATATCGAAATCATAGTAAAAGCGGTTTTCAATCGCCGGGCCGATGGTGACATTGGCCTGCGGATAGAGCTGCTTTACGGCCTGCGCCATGATGTGCGAGGTGCTGTGCAACAGTATCTCGTGAGCCTCCGGGGAGCGATAAGTCAATATCTCGACTTTGGAATTCTCCTGAATCGGCGAATACAGGTCAACCAGTACATCATTGACTTTGGCGGCAAGCGATTGGCTGAACAGACCCTCACTGATGGATTTGGCTATATCTCCCGGTGTAACTCCTGAAGCAAACTCTACCTTCGAATCGTCCGGTAGAGTCACGGTAACTTTTTTCGCTGGGTCCAAAATATCTATCCTTTTTACTCGCTTTCTCCAAAATTGGGCTTTATTATATTATAAGTTTCGTTTTGTTTCACAAAAATCGTGGGCGATACTGGACTTGAACCAGTGACCCCTTGCATGTCAAGCAAGTACTCTAACCACCTGAGCTAATCGCCCTTTTTCAACTGCTCATCAAAAAGCTGGGGTAATTTAACTAACGATTTATACACAGGCAACGGAAAAACTTAAAATAAACGCTACATTTCCCGTCTGATTTCAGAGATCAAAGGAGTTTTATCCAAAATCGTCATTCTCTTCCATAGTATCTGAGAATCCAACAAATTGTTTTGCGATCAGCCGGGCAATTCTTAATTTTCTCACATGCAGGATGCCTCTTTGGATCAAGTTGTCGCAAATTCGCTGGATGCCGATACTGATCTGCTCCCGTTTCTGCCGCAACTTCTGGACGGTATCTGGGCCCTCGGATCTCTGCCGTCGCGGATAATTGAACTTTTGGCAGGTACTGGTCTGAAACCGGGCACGGCGAAAGTCCTCGATCTCGGTTGCGGTAAGGGCGCCACCCTGATCCAAATCGCCAGGCAGCTGGGATTTTTCGGCGTCGGCATCGATGCTTTTCAACCGTTCATCGATTTCGCTATTTCAAAAGCAGCTGAAGAAGGCGTTTCTGATAAATGCGCATTTAAATGCGGCGATATTCGTCAAGCCGTCGAAACGATGAACCGTTTCGATGTCGTCATCTATTCCGGAATCGGACCGATCTGGGGAAAGATAAACAACACTATCGGAGTCTTGCGTGGTTGTCTACAGGCTGGCGGTTATATCATCTTCGACGAGGGATTCCTGGCCGATGACACCACACCCTTGAATGAGATGTATCGCGATTACGAAAATTACGCCAAAACCATCGAACTCCTGGAGTCCTTTGGGGATACCATCGTCGCAGAATTTATACAGACTCCGGATGAAACCGACCGGAATAATGCCCAACTTTTCCGATCCATCCAACAAAATGCTCAAAAAATAATCGTACAATATCCCGAAAAACAAAAAATGATCCTGGAGTACATCACGCGGCAGAAACACGAAAACGCCATACTCGGGCATCATTTTATCGGGGCCACCTGGCTGATTCGCAAAAAAACATGAAAAGCCTGCTTACAGGCCTATTCCAAACCTTAACTTCCCCACCGGCGATCCGGATGCACCGTCGGTCAATAATAGGAACAAACCCATTGGAGAGTCACCCGGGCGAAATCCTGCTAATAATCCGGCGCTAAACATCCCTATCCTTTTTGTTACCTGAATCACAAAATGCCATCACTGCTCCGGAAAATAGCTCCCGCCCGCAATCCCCGGACAA
>Ga0265594_1002560_pt1 | contig 12845 bp, 13 predicted proteins | sample saktaG_11_FD_190147 | JGI IMG/M metagenome (GOLD analysis project Ga0265594, IMG submission 190147) | Saline water microbial communities from Sakinaw Lake, British Columbia, Canada - sak_2011_5_24_80m | ecosystem: Environmental > Aquatic > Non-marine Saline and Alkaline > Saline ... | reverse complement strand
TCAAAACACAAAAAATTTATTTTCAGCTTTTGTCTGATTGCATTAGTCAGTTCTCTTGGCGTTTTTATTTTTAACATAAATACTGTAGCGGCGTTTTCGTTGAATCCAGCAGAAATAGGAATGAGCGTACTTAATACTATTATGTATGCCATTTTCCGCTTTTTTGGCTTATTATTATCCCTTGCTGGATATCTTCTTGATTGGGCTTTTGGATTACAAAATTTTATTGATGTTCCAGTAGTTGAAGAAGGATGGACTATTACACGAGATTTAGCCAATATGTTTTTTGTCTTGATTCTTATGGTTATTGCTATCGCTACTATTTTAAAGATAGAAACATATGGAATGAAATCTCTTTTGCCTAAATTAATTATTATCGCACTTTTAATAAATTTTAGCTTAGTATTCTGTGGAGTTGTCATTGATTCGTCTCAAATTTTAACTAATTTTTTTCTTGAACCACTTACTAACAGTGGAATGAGTCTTTCTGAAAATGTAGCCAATGGATTAAATGTAGTGAAAGCGCTTGAGAACAAAGAAGTTACAGCAAGCTTGGCTGCTGCTGACATAGCGATAGCATTGATAGGAGGTATAATTGTCGTTTTATTTGCTGCCTTTATTATGGGGGCTGCAGCTTTCTTTCTAATTATTAGAGTAGTTGCCATATGGATGCTTCTTGTCTTAGTGCCAATCGCATTGTTGGCAATAACCTTGCCAGCAACAAAACATTTATGGGAGAAATGGACAAAAAACTTTATTAAATGGGTATTTTTTGCGCCATGTTATGCTTTTTTCTTCTATTTAGCCATTCTTACTATCACTGGGAAAGACGGACAAGGAGGTTTTCTTTCAAAAGTTAATAGTAATTTTACATTAGGCGAAAATACAGGATGGACTAACACTTTCTTTTCTAGCCAGGAATTAATTCTACAATACATATTCTTGATCATGCTATTAGCAGGTGGTCTTGTTGTTGCTCAAAGTATGAGTATTAATTTTGCCGGAGGAACAATAAAACTAGCTAATAAAATAGGGAAAGGAAGCGCAAACTGGCTAGGTAGAAGAACCCAAATGGCTACCGCTCCAACAGTAGGGAAACTTGGTGAAAAACTACAAAAAACATGGGTTGGTAAAACACCAGGAGTTAGACAGGCAATTAGACCTTTCCGAACTTTTGGCCAAAGAGAACTAGGAACCATAGCTGAATCAGAAAAGAAATATGGCACTTGGACTACCGATAATCTTAAATCGCAATACAATGCAGTTGATCCTAGAAGCAAGGCGTCTATTTCTAAAATACTAGCTGAACGAGGTGATCTTGAAAAGGATGAAAAGCTTGGCTTTACAGAAAATGACATTAAAAAAGCTGCAAAAATAAGCACAAGATATGAGCAGGCCGGAGCTATTCGCAAGGCTAGGCCAGACCTATCAGCATTAACTGGACAAAGCATAGCAGATACTATTCAAAAGACAAAACCAGCTGATGTAGAAAAAATTCAAGCAGATGCTTTAACCTCTGAAAATGGAGAAGAAGTTATAAGACAAATTAGAAAACAGCTCACTGATGAAGACGGCAAATGGAGAGGTTCCCATTTATCCAAATTAGCCGAAACAAACCCTAACGTTCTTGTTACAATAAGGAAAGAAGTGATTAATAAAGGGAAAGGATCATTCCGCAAGGATGTTGAAGACTATCTTGATAATGATGTTGGCAAGGCTATCTTTGGAGATAAAAAAGAAGGGAAAGAATCTAACACAATAATACCACCAACTCAAGAAGAAATAAGGAAACATGGATAATCAATCTTTAATTAAAAAAACAGAAGACATCTCTGATCCTTTAGTTAAAAAAAGGTATATTAAATATTTTCAATTACCTCAGGATTTACGTGAGACAATGTTTAGTGTGGAGACAGCCAACAGAACAAGAGAAATATCTAAAAAAAATAATCTAAACAGCGATCAGGCTTGGTGGGCATCACATACAGCAGGAATGATCATACTAGGCGAAATTAAAATTACTGATTTTGTTAAAATAATTCAAAAAAGATGCAAATTAGAAGAAACATCAGCTAGACAATTAGCCAGAGATATAAATGAAGCAATCTTTTTACCAGTCAAAGAAAGCTTAAAAAAGGTCTATCAAATGTCTGAATGGCCCAGAGAGAATAAAGAAACAACAACCCCCGAAACACACGAGCCAAGACTTGAAGGAAATATAGTTGATTTAAAAGGAGAATAAATCATGCAATTTAAAGTTCCACAATTTATTGATATAGAAGATAAAATAATTGGCCCATTAACATTAAAACAATTCCTTTATTTACTTGCAGGAATCGGAATTATTGCTATATCTTGGTTCTACTTTAAATTAGGTCTTTTTATTGTAATAAGCGTTCCCATTGCTGTCCTTTCTCTTGCATTAGCTTTTTATAAAGTTAATGGCAGACCATTGATTAACGTTTTTGGTTCACTAATAAAATATTTATCTAAACCTAGGTTATATCTATGGAAAAAATAAACGCAGCTTCAATCCAAAAACATATAGAGATAAAAGAAATAAAAGACGATGTAGTAATTCTTAAAAATAAAGGATTACGTGCTATTTTAATGGCTACAAGTGTAAATTTCGCATTAAAATCAACCGAAGAGCAAGACGCTGTTATTTATCGCTATCAAGATTTCCTTAATTCAATTGATTTTCCTCTTCAAATAGTAGCTGCTTCACGTAAGTTTGATATTGCCCCATATATTAAAACATTAAAAGAAAAACAAACACAACAAGAAAATGAACTTTTAAAAATACAAACTTCTGAATATATTGATTTTATTAAAGGATTAACAGAAATGACAAATATTATGACTGAATCTTTCTATCTTGTTATCCCATATAATCCAATGATTGCTAAAAAAGAAGGATTTTTTAATCAAATCTTTGGCAAAAAAAAAGAAAAAAGCACCAAAGAAGAAACATTCCAAGAATTAAAAATTAATCTTTGGCAAAGAGTTGAATTTATTGCAACTGGATTACAAGGCATGGGGATTAAAACAGCTCCTTTGAATACTGAAGAATTAATTGAACTTTTTTATAAAACATATAACCCAAGTGCCAAGGGAGAACCAGAACTTCAAAAAGCTAAAGATATGAGAAATAAATAAAATGTTAAATTTATTTAAAAAAACAAAAGAAGAAACAAAAACCACAAAAAATCCAATAAGTGATTTAATTAATTTAATTGCTCCAGCTGGTTTACAAATCAATTCAAATTATATTCAAATTGGAGAGAAATATGCGCGAACTATTTTTGTTTTTACCTATCCACAAAACCTAACAACAGGTTGGTTGTCTTCAATTATTACTCTTGACCAAGAAACTAATGTCGGTATGTTTATCCATCCAGCTGAAACCAATACAGCCTTAAAAGATTTAACTAAAAAAACAGCTCAAGTTCAATCACAAATGTCAATGCAAGCAGAAAAAGGCAAGGTACGAAACCCAAAATTAGAAGCTGCTTTACAGAATATAGAGGAATTAAGAGACACTCTTCAGCAAGGTTCAGAAAAACTTTTTAAACTAGGTCTTTATATCACTTTTTTTGCAAAAAATCCAAAACAATTAGATGAAATAGAAAATAATGTTAGAGCTCTTTTAGAAAATCAAATGATTTATGCTAAGCCAGCTGTATTTCAACAAGAACAAGGATTTATTTCTACCATGCCATTAGGATTAGATAGAATACTTATTCATAATAATTTTAATACAGCACCTTTATCAACTGCATTCCCCTTTATTTCGTCTGACTTAAGCGAAAATAAAGGAATTCTTTATGGTATTAATCGACACAATAATTCATTAATTCTTTTTGATCGTTTTGGATTAGAAAATGCAAATATGTGCGTATTTGCTAAATCAGGAAGTGGAAAATCCTATGCAATTAAATTAGAAATTCTTCGTTCTTTAATGCAAGGCACGGAAGTCCTTATTATTGATCCAGAGAAAGAATATAAGTACTTATCTGAAACAGTAGGAGGAACCTTTATCGATATTTCCATTTCCTCACCACATCATCTTAATCCTTTTGATTTACCAATACCTGGTCCAGATGAAAAACCAGCAGATGTTTTAAGAAACAATATTATTAATCTAGTAGGTCTATTAAGAATAATGCTTGGTGGATTAACTCCAGAAGAAGACGCAATAATTGATAAAGCATTAACCGAGACCTACGCAGCCAAAGATATTACACCTCAATCAGATTTTAGCAAAATTGATCCTCCTTTAATGCAAGACCTCTACAATATCTTGAAAGGGATAACCGGGACTGAATCTTTGGTTGTCAGATTAGAAAAATTTATTTCTGGAAGCTACTCTAACTTTTTTAACCAGCCAACTAATGTAGAATTAGGTAAGAAATTAGTTGTTTTTAGCATTAGAGATATGGAGAAAGAATTAAAGCCATTAGCTATGTACATTATTCTCCGATATATTTGGAATATTATTCGTTCTGAAAAAAAGAAAAGAATGATGGTAGTTGATGAGGCCTGGGTAATGATGCAAGACGAAGATGCAGCTTCCTTCCTTTTTGGCATCGCCAAAAGGTGTCGTAAATACTACCTTGGATTGACAACTATCACTCAAGACGTAGCTGATTTTATGAAATCTAAATATGGCAGACCAATTATTACTAATTCATCTCTCCAGCTCTTATTAAAACAATCACCAGCCGCTATTGATGTAATACAGGAAACATTTAACTTAACTGACCAAGAAAAATACATGCTTTTAGAAAGCTCTGTTGGAGAAGGTATCTTTTTTGCAGGATCTAAGCATGTAGCTATTAAGGTTGTTGCCTCTTATACCGAAGATCAAGTGATTACCTCTGACCCAGCTCAATTAATGGAAATAGAACAAGCTAAGAAAGATTTAGCAGAAGAAAAAGCTGGAGGAGAAGAAAAAGAACAAGGCACTGCCTATTAAAAATATGCCAGATTATTCAGCACAATTAAATCAAGAAAGAGCCAAAGATAAAAAAATTTCAATTAAAACAAAATTACCGAATATGATAATAGGAAAGATGACAGAAGCGATAGAAAATGGCGAATCGTGGGTCTGGATTGTTGCTTTTATGATAGCTGGACTTAATGATTTACTTGACTGTGGTATTGTTGGTTCTGTCCCAATTATAGGAGACTTTATTGACGTTGCCTGTACAATAATTTTAACTGGAATTCTTTGGAATATAGGAGGTATGATTAAATGGAAGGTCAGATTTGCTATTTGGATAGCTGGTTTTATAGAAACAACTCTTGGACTATTAATCATACCAGAATTTTTACCTTTTTGGATTATCTCTATTCTTTACGCCCATCATAAAGTCAAAGAAAGAGCAAGCTTAGCCGAGGAAGGCATAAGAGAATATAAAAGAGGAAGAATAAACAGAGGAATAATAACAGAATTTAAATAAATATATAAAATGAAAAAAATAATCTATTTAATAATTATCATCTGCTGTATATTGCTTATCAATCCAGAATCAAGCCAAGCCGCAGAACAAGGCGTAACTTTAACTTGGACAACCGATACTTATGTTCCTCTTAGTTACCAGGGGAAAGCACTGCCAAGTAGGGGAAGTAGTATAGAAGTAGTCACTCAACTCTCATCTCAATTTAATCCTCAAGAATTAATTTTTAATTGGTTTATTGATAACCATATTCAAAAAACAGAATCTGGATTGAATAAACAAACTTTTAAATTTAATATTAGTGAAAGTGTTTCCAAAAATAATATAATAAAAGTTGAAATAAGTAACTCAGGGAATACTATTAATCTTTCGTCTTCGCTTTCCTTAAAAGCGTATGAACCAGAAATTGTTTTAACAGCCGAAAAACCACCTTTTGGATTTTCTAATCAATATCAATTTTCAGATGATCAAGAGATAGAGTTTACAGCTCAACCATATTTTTTCAATATTATAGATATAGATGGATTAGATTATCAATGGAGTTTTGGTAGACAAATTGCACAACAAGCTAACAATGAAACCCTTAATAATTTTATCCTAAAAATAGGAAACATAGCTAAATCTATTAATCAAAAATTACAAGTTTGGGCAGAAAATATAAATAATCCAATTCAAAGAGCTCAAGCCACTGCTAGTATAATATTTATTCCATGAAAAAATTAATTCTTATAACAACATTAATTATTGTTTCCTCATCAATGTTTTTTGCTTTTGCTACATTAGCTGGATATAAGATAGAAGTCTCTATCCCCGAAGGTTCTGCTTCTGGAGAAGAAGTTAATTTAACTCAATACATCAAATATCTTTATACGTTTGGATTGGGACTGATTGGCATAACTGCTCTAGGTGCTTTAGTTATCGGTGGATTTATGTATATGGGGGCTGAAACAGTTACTACAAAAGACCAGGCCAAAGGATATATAAACGGAGCTATTTCTGGTTTAATATTAGGACTAGCTGCATATTTGATTCTTTATACAATTAATCCTGATTTAATTAATTTAGAAATAACAGCCCCGCCATCAATTCCTCAGACATCAACACCAATATCAACCCCATCAACCCCATCAACCCCAACGTCATCATGCACTCCAGGTGATTGTCCTGCATCTTGTGAAGTCCCTTGTAGTAGTTCACAATATTGGGATACTGATATATGCACATGCTTAATGCTAGGTACTTAAATAATATTAATATATAAATATAAAAACATATGCCACTTAAAAAAATACTTATCATCTTAATAATTTTCTTAATTATTGTTATCAGTGCTTTACTTATATATAATTTCTTGTCAGATAAAGAGACAGAACCTTCTCCGTCTAATAACACCGGTCAAATGCCAATCACTGGGCAAGCATCTGATCAAACTTCTGACACTTCTATACGAGGACGACTCTTAGCTATCTCCGAAGAACCTGTTTTAAGCCCATCCACAGACGGGAAAAAGGTTAAATACTATTCAGTTAGCAATGGCAATGTCTTTGAATCCAATCTTGATGGTTCTGAATTAACTAGAACATCCTCAATAGTTCTTAATAATCTAATTAAGGCTATTTGGTCTCCTCAAAAAGATAAAATTATTACTATTTTTAATGAAAATGGATTAGCTAAGAAATATTTTTATGATTATAATACTAAAATTTCAACTCTATTAAGTGGAGATATGCGCTGGATTTCATGGTCACCAGATCGAGATAAAATTGCTTATCAATATTATAATTCTCAAACAGGAGATAATAACATTAGTATTTCTAATCCAGATGGTTCTGATTGGACTACTGTCTTTCAAACCAGAATGAAAGATTTGATTGTTGAATGGCCTGATCCAAGCAAGGTATCTGTTAGGACTAAGCCAAGTGGGTTAGTCCAAAGTGTTGTTTATACAATTGATTTAGCAACTAATGATTTTCAAAAAATCATCAATGAAACTTATGGGTTAACTGTTCTTTGGTCACCATTGGGAAATAAAATACTTTATTCAGAAACGGATAACGAAGGTAAAAATCTTAAATTAAAAATAGCCGACCTAGAGAAGCAGACTATTAGCGAATTAAATATTGTTACACTTGCAGAAAAATGTGCTTGGAGCGAGGACAATAGAACAATTTTCTGTGCTGTTCCTAAAAGTATACCAACATCATCAGTCCTACCAGATGATTATTATAAAAAGAAAACTTCATTTGATGATAGTTTTTGGAGAATTAATCTAGAGACAGAAGAAATGACTAAGATATTTGAAACTCAAGGACTAGGGATAGAATTCTACGATGCAAAAGAATTACTTTTACCACCATTAGAGGACTACCTTCTATTTATTAATCAGAAAGATAACCTGCTTTATAGCCTAAGGCTATAATCAACCAAAAAATAATAGATAAATCATTTTTCCAATAAGTAGTATCAACTAAACCGTGGATTAATATATACATCATTACACCTATTAGAATAGAGCCCAAAATTTGTTTGGGTTCTATTTTTTTAAAAAAAGATATCAACAACCAAACAAAACCGATTAAACCGAGCAACCCAGCTTGAAGCCAAAAAGCAAAAAAGAGATTATGTGGTTGTGGTACAGCCCATTCAGGATAAAGTGCAAATTTATCTTGATAAGCCAGATAATACTCCTGAAACATACCAGGACCAATTCCAATTAAAGAATTGTCCTTTATTATCTCCCAAGAACTTTGCCAAATAACTAAACGAGATTCTAAGGAAGGATAAGAAAAATCCATAAATCCTTGAAATTTTTGACTAGGAATTTGCAAAACGAAGATTAAGATAAATAGAAATAAAAAAACTAAAGCTATTTTTTTATCTTTCTTTTGAATTAAAATAAAAATAAAAGCGGATAAAAGTCCTAACCATGCTCCATAAGAATATGTTAAATATATAACAGCCATAAGTAATAAGTAATTAGCAACTAGTAATACTCTATATGTATTATTTTTCGCAAAAGAATAAAGATACAAAGACAAAATCAAAATAGGGGATAAATACATAGCTAAGTAATTTGGAGAAAGATAAAATGCTTGTAAGCGTCCATCATAAGTTAAATTACTACCCAACCAATAACGTAGAGCCATCAAAGAAACAAATATGCCTGACAGGGTTAAGCTAATAATAATATTTCTAATTTGTTCTCTAGTTTTAATACTATTAATAAGAACAATAAAAAAAAGTAATGGCACAACAAGCCACCCCTTCCAAATACCGGCACTAATTTCAATATCATTTGAAAACCAAGTAGAAATAGTTACTCCAAAAAGAATTAATAATATTGGTAAACAAATCTTATTATTAAAAACTAAACGATCCTTAATCCCAAAAAACAACCAAAAAACAAATAAACCACAAATTAATAATTCTAAAAGATTAATTGGAACCCAGCCAATCTTAAAATTAACTAAATAAAGAGGCAAAGAAAAAACTATTAAGTAAATAGTAAAATTAATTATTTTCTGAAACATATAATATTGAGGATAACCCTAAAATAACCATTAATAAAGCTAAAATACTTGGTTGATAAATAGCTGTTTCAAAAAAACTATGAATTGAAAAATAAACCATAGAACCAATCAAAGATATTGAAAGATATTTCACATTATCATCCTTGGTATCTTTAACTAATTGGAATAGATAACCAATAGTACCAAAAATTAAAATTAACCAAATGATTAAAACAAATATTCCCATTTCTGAAAAAATATCTAAATAAAGGTTATGAGCTGTTATTGGATTACGATAATCAAGACTAGAGTCAATCTCCAAAGAATAATTTCCCAGCCCTATACCAGACCAAAAATTATCTAAACCGAGTACTCCAGCTTGTTGCCACATCTCTAGTCGTCCAATATTTGATCCTTCATTTAAATTAAAAGAAGAATATAGCCTGTCTGAAACAGGGGTATTTGGAACAATAAAAACCAAAAGGGATAGGCAAAATAAAAGAGCTAATTTTTTTCCTTTTAAACTATTCTCAAACCAAAGTAGAATAGACAATACTAAAAAAGTAATAATGATTGCTAAATAAGCACCACGAGAGAAAGTAAGCAATAATCCAATAAATAATAAACAATAAATAATAAACAATAAAATTTTATTAAATCTTTTAAAATAGAGAACAATACCTAGTGGTATTATTAACCCTAAATAAAAAGAAAACATATGAGGATCGGAAAAGAAAGAAAAGGTTCTCATAATGGTTTTCCCACCAATATTAACCAACCAACTAGGATAAGCTAAAATCATTTCTCCTAAATTAAAACCAGAAAAGACAGATAAAACATTTATAGCCCAAAAGCTATAAACACCTTCCAAACCAAAGATAAATTGTGACAAAAATTGGAATAAACCGACTAAAGCAAATAAACCACTAGCCACAAATAAAATTCCTATTACTTTCTCGATCTTTACCCAATTATTAATTAGCGTGATAACTAAAAAATATAATAGAAAAATTGAAATGAAAAAAACTATTTTTCTTGATCCCCAGAAAAGATTTTCTGCATTAACTAAGGAGATGCTAGATAAAATTAAAAACAAAAACAGGCCAATTGCCTGAATATTATAAAAACGAGAACGCTGTTTATATATCTTTACTAAACATATAAGAAACAATAATATAATAAAAACCCGTAAAGAAGCTAAGTCAAAACCACCTCCAGGATTTAAAGCAACCTGAAATGGAATATAAGCAATTAAAATAAGAAACCATTTAAACATCTTTTTTAATTAATGAAAAAATCTCTTTAGTAGAAAACCCACCGATTAAATATAAAAAACCAAAATAAACCAGAGTAGATAAAATAATTAAAACAAACAAGGGCCAATTAGATAAAAAGAAGAAAACCAGAACCATCATTGATCCTGCTAATAAAGATTTAAAAAACAACTTAAAAGAAGGCAACTTATCAAGAATTTGAGAAAGAGCTATTAACATTAAGACAGTAACTACTAATTCAGTTAAAAGAGTTGTCCATGCAGCTCCATAATATGAATATTTAGGAATAAAAATAAAATTAGCTATTAAATTGATTATTACTCCAACGCCATAAATATAAGTTAAGTTCTTTTGTTTTTTTAAAGAAATAATCATATTAGAAAAAAGAACTCCTAAAAAAATAATTCCAGCTGCAATAATCAAAACATTTAAAACTCCTGCCGAAAGAATAAAGTCTTGACCAGCGATTAAAACAACTAATTCCTTGGATATAAAAATAACACCAATAATCATTGGAATAATAAAAATCAATAAAATATCTAATGTTTTTTGAATAATTTGTTTAAATTTTTCTCTAGCAAAAAAAGCAAACTCAGACATTAATGGCATCATCAATCCAACAAACATTACTGGGAAAAAAAGCAAACTTTCCAAGAACTTATAAGCCAAATTATAAATTCCAACATCAGCTACTGGTTTCATTAAAGAAAGCATGATTGTATCTATTTTAAAATAAACCATAGTAAAAATAATAGCCAAAGCTAATGGCAATGATTCTTTTAATAAAGAACGCCAAAATTTAAAATCAAATTCAAATGAAATACGAATATATTTCTGACTAAAAAAGAAAATTAAAATAAAATTTATTAAAGAGCCACCAACTAAAGCGCTAACAATAAATAAGAATCCAAGACCTTGCTTAATAAAAAATACCACTAACCCCAATTGAACTAATCGCCCAACCAATTCCCCAATAACAACTTTTTCCATTTTAAGATGTTTTTGAAAAATGCCTATTAAAACTTGTTGATTAGACATAAGCCAAAAACCAACTGCTCCAATTAAAACACCAAACTTAATTTCATCGGGGTAAGGGAAAAAGTAAACAATTAATGGAGATAAAATAAAAATAAATAAACCAGCAAAAAATCTTAAAGTAAAAGCATTACTAGCTATTTTCTCTTTATTTGCTTCTGGACGAGATATTTCACGCAAACATATAGAATAGAGACCCAAATCAGCTAAAACAGTAAAGAAAAATAAAAAAGCCAAGATAGTGGAATAATAACCAAACCCATCTTGACCCAAATAACGAGTAATAAAACCAACCACAATTAAAGAAAGAGCTAGTCCAATAATTCTAGCCCCTGCTGAAATAATAGTATTATAAGCTATTTTTCTACTCAACATATTCTATTTAGCGTATTCTACATCAAAAATAACGGCGTCTTTAATAATTAATTTATCTTTTTTAATTTCTATTACTTGATCAGCATTAATTATTAATGGTTTTTTTAAAAAACCTATTAAATCTCCTTGAATATAATATTTTACAATACTCTGATTAAGAGTATCTATTTCAAAATCAATCACCCTACCAAGTAGCTGACCACTTTGAGTAACGGCCTTATTATTTATAATGTTTTTGGCCTCAATAAACATTAATTAACAGGCTTAATAATTATTCTTCTTTCTAAATCCTGTCCAATACTTTCAGTACTTATTTCTGGTTTATTAAACAATGCTAAATGAATAACTCTTCTTTCATAAGCAGACATAGGATGAAGAGTAAGGGCTACTTTTTCTGATAACGCCTGATTAGCCATATTTTCAGCTAAATCCTTTAATAATTCAATTCTTTGTCTACGATAATTATTAACATCTAAAATAAATGGAATCGGTTCTTTATTTTTTTTGTTAACTAAGACTCTAGCAACATGTTGCAATGCATCTAAATTAGCCCCAGCTTGACCAATTAAGAAACCAGCATGTTCAGTTTGGATATTAACCAAAACATCATCTAATTGTAAATTATCAATAGTAACATCACCCTCAAAATGCATAATATCTAATAATTCTTCAATTGTTTTTTTTATAATATTTATCTTGTCCATATATTTTAATTTAAATTTTTAATTTCATTCTTAGTAAAATATTGTTGAACAATACCAAAGATAGTTATTACTATCCAATAGAGGGGAAGTGCAGATGGCAAATTCCATGCAATAAAAATAGTAATTATAGGCATAAAATACAACATTTGCTGACTCATCATTGAAGAAAAGTCTAATCCACCTGATTTACTTTTTTGTTTAGCAGCACCTTGAGGCATAATCATTTTAGCTTGAATAAACTGGAAAAAACCGGCTATAACAGCTAAAAAAATATTTCTTTGAGAAAGATCAATTAATCCTAAAAACATTAAATTCAATGTATCTGGTCTTTGAATAAAACTATAAAGAATATCTAGTGTTTCTGGATTTAGGCCACTAAAGAAAACTCGATATAAAGCTATTAAAATTGGTAATTGAATCAAAATTGGCAGACAACCAGCCATGGGATTAACCTTGTACTTCTTATATAGTTCCATCATCACCTTA
>Ga0265594_1002559_pt1 | contig 12854 bp, 18 predicted proteins | sample saktaG_11_FD_190147 | JGI IMG/M metagenome (GOLD analysis project Ga0265594, IMG submission 190147) | Saline water microbial communities from Sakinaw Lake, British Columbia, Canada - sak_2011_5_24_80m | ecosystem: Environmental > Aquatic > Non-marine Saline and Alkaline > Saline ... | reverse complement strand
CCTTTGGTGGTTGTTGAGTTTAATCGGTGGGGTGTGTGTCTCTGTTGGGTGGGTTGGATGTTTTGACCTGTTTTATTAGTGGGTTTAACTGGGTTTAAGTGGGTTGATTTTCAGGGGGGGTATCCACACTGTGGATCTTTGTGGACTTTTGTGGTCAAGTGTGGGCAGAAGTGGACAAATGTGGACAATCGTGGGTAAGTGTGGGTAATAGTGGGCAATGGTGGTCAAGTGTGGTTAGGGGTGAAGTGGGGTTGAGGGGGGTGTCTCAACTTGGGACTTTTTGGGTCAAGGTGTCACCTTTGGGGTCACTGTGGGACTTTTGGTGTCAAGTTGGAACCTTTGGCAAGTTGTATTTGATCGGGTGGGTGAAGAGGGGGATATCCACATTGTCGAACATTGTGGTCAAATGTGGACAATCGTGGATTCGTGTTGAGGGTGCTGTCACCACTGAGGAACATTGAGAACCTTCGGGAACCACCTATGACCACCGAGAACCTCTGGAACCATTTGACCCCTCAAGGACTAGTCAACGCTGAAATAAAAAATTCCGGGACACTTGATGTGATGAGGTGCTGTGTAGGGTTAGGTTAGCCTAAAATTTTTATATATGCCGCTACTAATGATTCGGTAACCCTAATTAAGGGCACAGAAAAAGCGAGTGAAAGGTGTTGAAAGATGCTGAGCCGAAGAATTGAGGATTATCTGAAAGGCATTTACGATATTGTGGAAGAGAAAGGCTACGCTAAAACAAGGGATGTGGCAAAGGTTTTAGGCGTAAGTATGCCCAGTGCCACGGAGATGCTCAGGAAGCTGGGTGAGAAAAAATTGATAGTCTACGAGCGTTACGGCGGAGCTAGACTTACAAGAGATGGAAGAAATATAGCGAAATCAGTGAAGACAAGGCATGACACCTTCCTTAAACTATTGGAGGAAGTAATGTTTGTGCCCAAACATGTAGCAGAAAAAGATGCCCATCAACTTGAACATCTACTCGATCCGAAAACAGTTGAACAGTTCACAAAGTTTGTTAGTTTCACTAATACCCATAAAAGATCCAGCTTGTTAACCAAGTGGGGAGCCTACAGTAAACACGGCTAATCGGTTTAGGTTTACTTTCATTCACCCAAAGTTTTTTAGGAAAAACCGTTTTTTCCTAATTTTCTTCGGTAAACCACTAAATAGACCTAACACAACCATATTAGGCAAACCTAAATGAGTCGAGAGGCGCGCAGACGAATTGGAGGAAGTACGTTTAAGCGAGTTGGAACCGGGTGACTTCGGCGAGGTTTCAAAAGTTTTAGGCAGCGGCTTCACCCGCCGACGGATCCTGGATATGGGGCTCGTCAAAGGGACTGGGGTGAAGATTGTGAGAAAAGCACCCCTAGGAGACCCCGTTGAAATCGAGATTAGAGATTATAATCTAACCCTTAGAAAACTGGAGGCTGAGAACATATGGGTCGTAAAGGGGGAGTCAAAATGAGGATGCCTCTGGCCATGCTTCCTGAGGGCGTTGAAGCGAAAATAGTTGATGTATATGCTGGCAGAGGGTTGATGAGGCGGCTGGCTGAGATGGGATTTACAGATGAAACTAAAGTCAAAGTGTTGAGCTCCAACCATCCTGGGCCAGTTTTGGTGGAGGTAAGGGACTCTAGAATTGCTGTCGGTAGAGGGGTGGCCATGAAGATAACTGTGGAAAGTTGCGACGGTGGCGTTGATGGTGATTAGGGTTGCGTTGATAGGCAACCCTAATGTGGGCAAAAGTGTAGTCTTCAACAATCTAACAGGCTCAAGACAGCACGTTGGCAACTGGCCTGGTAAAACCGTTGAGAAAAAGGGAGGGAAATGCACTCATAACGGCGTGGAGCTGGAGATCATTGATCTACCTGGAACATACAGCCTCACAGCACGAGCAGCAGACGAGCTTATTGCAAGGAATTACATCGTCGAGGAGAAGCCCGATGTAGTAGTGGATATCGTGGATGCCTCCAACATTGAACGTAACCTCTACCTCGTCATGTTGTTAATGGAGTTAGAGACCCACCTTGTCGTAGCCCTAAATATGATGGACAGCGCCAAGGGCAAGGGCTACCAGATCGATGTGGAAAAGCTCTCGAAATTGTTGGGTGTGTCTGTTATACCAACAGTAGCCACTAAGGGGATTGGCCTAGATGAGTTGAAAGATGCGATCTTAGAAACCGCGAAACTGAAAGAGAAGTGGCATCGACATATATTGCCCTCCTATGGTAAAGACCTAGAGAACCTTATCACGGAAGTAACAAACACGGTTGAGAAGGATGAAAAATTAGTCGAGAAATATCCGCCCCGATGGCTGGCGATTCGCCTACTCGAACAAGATGAGGACGCCCTAGAGAGGATCAAAGGGAGTACTAGAGAGAGTGAAATACTGAAGGCGATCAGATGAGTTCAAAGATTCCGAAGGAAGATTTAGAAGTTCTCTTGGCTGATAGACGTTATGAATCGATCGGAACAATAATCCAATCTACTGTTCTTAAAGGCGAGAGGGGATGGACCCTTACAGATGTACTTGATAGGGCATTCCTTGACAGATATCTCGGCATTCCGCTCTTCCTCACTCTGTTATGGGCTATGTTCCAGTTCACCTACGAGGTTTCTGCGCCATTCATGGAGTTGATCGATATGTTCTTCGGCTGGCTGGGCAAGTTAGCCGCACTCATCCCGAATGAGTATGTCGCATCCTTCATAGGAAACGGACTGATCGGCGGGATAGGATTCATAATGGTCTTCATAGTCCCAATTGCCTTCCTGTTCCTATGGATCTCTGTGCTTGAGGACAGTGGCTACCTAGCTAGAGCAGCTTTCGTCATGGACAGACTGATGAGTAGCCTTGGGTTACATGGAAGATCATTCATGCCCATGCTCCTCGGCTTCGGATGTAACATCCCTGCCGTGATGGCAACACGGAGCATCGAAGGTGAGAAAGATCGGTTGATCACCATACTGGTAAATCCCTTCATGTCATGCGGCGCCAGACTGCCCGTTTACATCCTTTTCGCGGGGGCTTTATTCGGAGTCTACGCTGGCTCCGTAGTCTGGTCCCTGTATGTGCTAGGGGTTGTAGTAGCAGTTCTCAGCGCTCTTCTCTTTAGAAAGACCATCGCGAAGGGGGAGCCTTCGCCCTTCCTCTTGGAGTTACCCATCTTCAGAAGACCCAAAGTGGGAACCTCGTTGAGAACCACTTGGGAACGCACCAGCATATGGGTTAAGAAAGTGTTCACAATTCTGCTAGCCGGGGCTATTGTACTCTGGATTCTAGCTTCCTTCCCGTGGGGTGCTGAGCTGGAAGCTTCATATGCTGGCATGATAGGTCACGCCATCCAACCCATCCTCGCGCCTCTGGGCTTTGACTGGCGGGCTGCTGTAGGCTTACTCTTCGGCTTTATGGCCAAGGAGATCGTCGTAGAGACTTTCTCCATTCTATATGCTGTGGAGAGTGAGGCTGGTCTGATGACTATTATAGGACAATCGATGACGCCGCTGGTCGCCTACGCCTTCATGACCTTCACGCTACTGTATATGCCTTGCCTCGCACTCTTCGGAACCATAAAGAGGGAAACAGGATCTTGGAAATGGACGGTCTTCATTACGATCTACGGCATAGTTGTGGCATACCTCGTTGCGGCGATCATCATAGGAACTGGAACCCTATTAGGATTCGGTTAGAGACTGGAGGTGACTTGCATGGATTTAGAAAGGACAACTGGTCTGGGAACAGCCCTCTACGCTGGAGCACTTGGCTTGATATATGTAGTGCTAGGTCTAGCTGAGATGGCCAGCGGCTTCGAACTGGTTGAGATCACATATATCCCCGCCGACATCTTCGGAGGAATTATGTGCATACTCATAGGGATTGTCTTCCTCCGAGGACTTGAACCCTTATCAAGCGGCCGAGCTAGCGGTCTATCCTTCCTCATTGTCGGCGTTATGGTGACAGCGATATACAGCGGGCTGTACCTAGCGATTATGGGGTCACATGGACTTGGATTACTGATAGGTAGGGAGGACTTTGGAGGCTGGCTGGCCATCGATGACCTTAGACCTGAAATCTGGCTACCCCTATTGGCCCTCCCAGCCGTAGCGATGCTGCGGAGCAAGCTAAAAAGGAAACCCCCTAATAGCTCATTTAAGTGATTTAACAGATGTTGATCGAAACGTTAAGACTGATCAAAGGAGGCATCTCAGGGAGAATGGAACTAGCAAATAAACTGAATATTCATGAATCAGCACTAGGAGACATTCTCTCCCTACTCACACGGAAAGGTTACCTTACATCGATAGAACCCAGTGAATGCCCGCCCCCCACATGCGCAACTTGCTCAGTAAGAAAGGCTTGCAGCTCGAAAACATTTTTAGGAAAAATGTATCTCGTTACCGAGAAAGGAAGAAAGTTACTTGAAACCGGATATATCGGCAGTTGATGAATATTGAAGAAAAATAGTGAAACACCTTATCATCTACACGTTGGGCAGCTGCTGGAGAAGCGTTGCGGTAAATGTGGAATTTGGAATCCCTCCGACCACCATTTCTGCGATGAGTGCGGCAGCCCGCTGAAAAAAGAGAACGGAAAAGTGTGTCCGAGTTGCAATGAGAGCAACCGAGCAACGGCCCACTACTGCGGAAAATGCGGCAAACCGTTAGATGCCTGACCTGTATTCCTGAAATATTTCTGCTTCTACCTTCGCGGGGGTAATCCACCATCTGCGTCAGCAGGTACGAACATGAGGATGTATATGGCCGCAGAGAAAGGTATGAAACATATGGAAGCTTCCTAGTTCAACGGCTTCGTTCTACCAAGTGCAGAATCTTTATTTTTTCCCAATCTTTTCTCAAGGTTTCTTTCATCTTTGGGTTATACAATGCCGCGGCTGGATGGTACATTGATATGATTTTGGCTTGCAAGAGGAGATTGCTAATCTGAAAGATCTCTCCATGGACCTTTCCCATGCTTTGAAGCTTGAGCCCAAATTTTTGGAAGATATATGCGGTTGCTACATTTCCCAATGTAAAGATGGTTCTTGGTTTAATGCATTCAATCTGCCTTTCTAGATAGGAGCCACAAGTCGTAATCTGATCTTCTGTTGGCGTATTGTCTGGTAGATAACATTTGATGACGTTTGTGATGTAAACTGCCGCCCTGCCCAATCCAGCTAATGCAAGCAGTTCATCCAAAAATTTTCCTGCAGCGCCAACAAATGGTCTTCCTTCAAGATTTTCGTGGTAACCTGGACCTAAACCAATCAGCATGATTCCTGTCTCAACATCTCCCTCTCCGGGGACGGGGAATTTCCTTGTTTTGGCAAGAGAACATTTCGAGCATGTCTTTATCTCGTTTTCAATCGCCTCTAATTTCACCTTAATTCTCCTCACACATCTCTCAGCCTAAAGTAGGCTCCAAGAATATAACAGACTTTTTCAGTCTGATTGCCTACGTATCTTTATGTTTAACTCAACTCTTAACAGTTCGGCGGTCTCAGTGATTAGATTAACTCCCATAGGTAAGGTAAAGTCGCCGCTGAAGAGGCTAGATTCTGGTCAAGAATGGGCGAACATTAGGGCTAAAATAATTATTGACAAAAAATATGGTGAAGGCCTAGAAGGCATTGAGCAATGCAAATTCATCTGGGTGCTATACTGGATGCACAAGTTACCTCGTGATGCTAAAAAGAAGTTGAAAACACATCCCAGAGGAGACACTTCAAAACCTGTTATGGGGGTTTTCGCCTTACGTAGCCCGATGAGACCAAACCCCATAGGTCTATCTAAAGTCCTGCTGATAAAGCGGCAACACAACACCCTTACAGTTGAAGGTTTGGACGCGATTGATGGTGCACCTATACTTGATATAAAGAAATATGTGGAAAATGAAAAAGGTCGGCTGAAAGGGTGATAGAGTTGCATGCCGATAAGAGGGGTAATGGAAACTGCATATTCTGCAGAATTGTTCGAGGCGAGTTAGACTTGAAGAATTTACGAAGATGCTACTTCTCTAGCAATCTTAGACATAAACCCTCTTACGGAAGGCCACTGCTTGGTAATCCCGAAGAGGCATGTCCAATGGTTCTATGACTTAAGCGACAGTGAGGTCGGTCATCTATTTCAAGTAGCGAAAAAAGTTTCTAGAACACTTAAGAGAAAACTGAAGCCAGATGTCGTCTGCATGATCATCCGAGGTATGCGAATTCCGCATGTCCACATAATCTTAATTCCCTCATCGAAAAAGGATCTTGTCGGCAAGCTATTTGCAATATTTGATGCTGCACAGGGCTTTCCCCCTTCAACGAAGAAGGAGTTGACTGAAAAACTTGCCAACCTCCAAGCAGTAGCTATGTCGTTTTCAAACGAAGACCTTAAACGTAGCCTGAATGTGACTGAAAAGAAGGTGAGGAAGAGGTAGCTTACCTGTAAGACAATGTCTCCTTCCGCATCTCTCGCATACAGCTTAAACAGAATCTTGTACCCTTGGTCTCCGCTCCGCATCGCTCACAATGTGTCTTTTTTGTACTTTCCGGCAATTCTATACACCCTGAATTTCGTGTACCCTACACTACTACCGAAACTACACTTTAGATTCTCTGCTTCCTCTGTTTTTTAACTTACCGCAGAATAGATTAATAAGCGTATACAATAAGGGGGAATATTGTGGATGTAAGTATCCCATACTGAGGGATGAAACTGTTGATTTGAGCCAGTTGACACTGGGCGTAAAGTGTGGAGTCTCAGATGCAACATCGGGGATCGCTGCAAACCCAGCAACAGGCGTAGCAGCAGATATGATTGTGAGAAGTAACGGTACGGTGATCTTTGGTGAGACAACAGAGATTATCGGCGCAGAGCATATTCTGGCTAAGAGGGCAGTTAACGAAGAGGTTGCCAGACGGATTTACGAGGTCGCTGAAAGGATGGAAAACATCGCCAAGTCGATGGGCATGGACATCAGAGGCTCACAGCCAACACCGGGTAACATAGAGGGCGGTCTAACAACGATTGAAGAAAAATCACTTGGAGCAATTCTCAAAGCTGGCTCAACACCAATACAGAAAGTGTTGGATTACGCTCAAATACCAACCGGAAAGGGGCTTTTCTTCATGGATTCACCGGGGCGTGAGCTTGAGTTGATCACGGGTTTAGCGGTAGCAGGAGCACAGATAGTTCTATTTACAACAGGTCTAGGTGCACCGATAGGACTGCCGATCTTGCCTTTAATCAAGATCTCAGGTAACCCTGCAACCTCCAGAAAGATGAGGGATGATATCGATCTAGATGTGGGTACAATAATTGAGAAAGGTGAATCGGTTGAAGGTGCTGGCAAGAGAATATTCAGGGAAATAGTGAAAACTGCTTCAGGTAAGAAGACGAAATCTGAGGCGCTAGGTTACGGGTTTGTAGACATCTACCGAATTGAGCCGACCATATGACTGTTAGACTATGTTTTGGAGGAATAGAGGTTGGGCGTGATCAAGTATTATCCTGCACTTGATGTAGAGAAGTTGTTCGTGGATGTCGTCAGCAGTCTAGGCTTTGAGCATATTGACTGCAGCAAGATTAAGTTCTTTAGAAGTAGAGGTTCAAAGAGCAAGTTCACCATTGCCCGCATTCATGGACTGCAGAGGATCTGGCAGTATGCACTAGGAATAAAGCCTCACTATGCACTTGAAGTTATATCTGAACGGTATGACCCTCTGAGTGCAGAGGATAAAGAGAAAGTCATTATTCATGAAGCCCTTCACGTACCTCATGGCTTCAAAGGCGGCTTCAGGCACCACAAAGGCTACATAACTGAGGGGAAGGTAAATAAACTTCACAAACTCTACAAAAGAAATCGTACAGATTAGAAGGTACGCCACTTTTTCGCTAGAAAAGAAGCTTAACCTTACCAAGAATAACCTTACACACCATAAGAGTTTGGAGAGATGAGCACAAACATAGAGATCTACGAGACGCTTCTGAAGGAGAAGACAGGTTAACGATGAAAATATTAACCTCAACCAACACAGCAATGAGAATTGTTAAAAAAAGAGGGGATTTACAGGAATCCCAGAGTAATTATTAGATTCCTGCCAAGTCTTTTATTATATCTCGGAGTTCTTGATCGGTTATAGCGCGCTTTAGGGAAATTGACTTATCCTTGACTTTTTGAAGAATTTCGTCTATTTTTTCCTCAGATACGTTGAGTCCCATCTCTTCAAGTTTCCACTCTATACTGTGGCGGCCGCTCTTCTTACCTAGTACTAATCTGAACTTGTTGCCGACGAATTCTGGTAGGTAAGGTAAGCCGCCCTGAAGGAAGTTTTCCTTTGCGAAGCGGTGGCAGAACATTACAGCGATCCCTGCCTCGTAGCAGAAGGAGTTCTGGCCTACAACAGGTTTGTTTTCTGCAACTTTTACACCTGAAACTTGCTGAACTAGCTGGGACAACTCGCATAGTTTACTGTAGTTAAGACCCATATCTACTCCGTAGAGTATGCGGAGGGCGACAGCGACTTCTTCTGTTGCTGCTCCGCCTGAGCGTTCTCCGATACCGTTAATGTTTGTTTGAACAACTTCTGCTCCTGCGGTTACAGCGGCTAAGGCGTTAGCAGTTGCTAAGCCCATGTCGTTATGACAGTGACATTCGATGGGTATGTTGACCCAGCTTTTTACAAGTCTAACTAAATATGCGAATGCTTGGGGGGAGGCTACTCCGAAAGTATCCACTACAGCAACTCCGTCAGGTTTGGTTTGTTCTGTAATTGTTGTTATGATCCGCTTGAGAAAGTCCACATCTGCCCTTGTAGTATCGTAGGGGAAAAAGGTCACATGCAGCCCATGCTCCTTCGCGTAGGAAATAGCTTCAATCCCCTTGTCGAGCACCTTTTCTCTGTCCCAGTTAAAACCTTTATTGAGTAAAATATCGCTGGATGGAAATTCAATAAGAACTCCTTCCACATCGGCCTTTAAAGCCGTGTCTATATCGTCTTTTCTGGCGCGGCAGAATGCTATCGGCTTTGCTTTGAGACCTAGGCTGGCTATGGCTTTAACTGCGTTGAAGTCTTCTTTAGAAACAGCTGGCATACCTGCTTCCAGTTTGTGTATACCCACCTCATCAAGTTTCTGTGCTATTTTCACCTTATCCTCTTTGGTGAGCACGACGCCTGGATGTTGTTCTCCATCACGCAGGGTCACATCGTAGATCTTCACCTCACTAGGTATAGAAAATTGAGACACAACATCCTCCGCGTAGTTATGTTGGCTTACAATCCATTTGTCGTTAATCCACGGCTGTGTTTTACTGGCCATAATATTACCCCATTACAGGACATTTACGAAGTAGTAATTCTATCCAAAGATATAACTCTTACTCTAGATTTACCTAATCTAGTCATGGAGTTCAATATATAATCTCCGCTCATATTGGCGAGATGATACATGGCCATTCTTCCATGTTTGTGAGTGGAAGGGTTATCATGGCTACTGCCCTTCGGGTTCTGTCCTCTTTCCTTGTATTGCGGGGAAAGCTGACAATGCCCGGGATAGGGCAATTGTTGAGGTTCTGTTCGCCACATGCATCCGCAGGGAGGAACTGTGCAACCTGCGGGTTGAGGATGTCCTCAGGGGCCGTATGAGGCTTCGAATCGTGGGTAAGGGACGCGGCGAGGGGAAGGTCCGCTACCCGCCCATCAGCCCCCAAGCTCTGGAGACCTTAAACCTTTACCTTCAAGAGGCCAGGATAACACAGAGAGTAATCTTCCCAGTATCTCCTGCTCAGGTCTACCAGATAGTGGAGAAGCTGGGTTTGAAGGCGGGAATACTTTTCCCAGTCCATCCCCACCTGTTACGCCACTCGGGTGCTAAGCACCTGCGCAGGATGAGTATGCCGCTGGCGGTTCTGAAGGAGCGCCTCGGCCATGTAAGTTACGATACTACGCTGGTTTACGGCCCGGTGGAAGACGAGGAGTTGAACCGCTACTACCAGAGAGGTGTGGAGAAATGAACACGCGGCATCTCTTCATAAGGAATTGTGGAGAAAGATCACGCATTAGCGGTTTATTTATTTCAACTGCTCGATTGTTGGTGGGCCTGTTTTCCTTTCTAGCTCTTTGTTTGAACTTCTTTATCTGCAGCATCCCGCCCTTGGCGTCTTTAACGTTGAGATCCGTTTCCCTCGGCTGCTTTGTACTCTATGTGAAGTTTCTGAGCTATACTCAGTAACTTAATTATGTGAACTTTAGCATCCGAAGCTCCTCAGCCTTGTAGGCCGCCTCCAACTCTACTAACGTAGGATTTATGCCTCGCACCCCACTTGGATGGAGAAATTAGAGCCTATGAATGTTTCACGAAACTAAGTTACCGAGTATAGCTTCCTGTCTGGTAGGCTTATCCTACCTCTCTTAACTCAATTTTTGAGTTCATCACAACTTGATTTTTCTTACTCGCGCGCTCGCGCGTGAAAGACGGAGTTGAGTAGTTAACTTGGATAAAGACAGCCCCACAGTTATCACACCTAAACTTCCCTTCAAAAGGCTTCACCTCGCCAAGTCTGCATTTCGGACACATCAGATGCGCCTTTTAAGCACCCCAACAAACTTGTTTTATCATTCCCTCCGAAGGGAGCCAACTGGTTTAAACTTATTTATTAAAAAATAAATTGTAAATCACGTTAGCTTAGCTTTTTAGATCGTAACTTCGCTAGCTAGTTAACGAAAGGCAAAACTGCAAAGTGGACAATGTAATCCATTTTAAATTCATAAATAGGGATATATAGACCCATTTACGATTTGCTTTGTAAAGGTTAAATTTTAACTTTTGTGTTTTCCCTTTTTTACTATAGTAATTCAGTTTCATGAGAAATGTTTCATCTGCTGGGTTTGCATGAAAAATGTTTCAGGAGTAAGAATTTCTTCCTCGCACGGGCACGTTTGCTGAGAGTTTTATAATTTGGGCATAATCTGTCGACTATCACTTTAGTGTCATCAAGTAAAATGACTGGATATATTCTGCATCCTAGAGGACGGTTTCTGTAGATTCGACATTTCTTGGATGTTGGTTCAAGGAAGAAGCAGTGACCTTCAACATTAAGAAGCCTAACGGTGTTGCCATCTTTGTAACTGAAATCCCTCGGCTTGAAACCCATTTTCTCAAGTCTAGCAATGTCAGTAGGGAGAAGTTCCATCATCGTCTGCCAACAGCAACAACCCATGCGATTGCAGACAAAACCTCTGGAAGGTACTGCTCTTCGAGGCAAGCTACTCATCTCGATTTTCTGTTGACCCATATCTTAGGTAGTCAAGACCTAGAATATTAACCAAGAATGTTCCTTAGGAAATAAAAGGTATTCTTAGTGTCCAACTTGCTTTTTATGTTTCGCATATATTGAACTTTTTTTGCCTCAGACAAATCTAATTTATTTACACCGTTAAATAGACCATTACCGGTTGATTTTAATTCATAAATAGGTCTAGGTACGGGCACTTAACGAACCTTAGAATATCAGAGCCACTTTTAGAGACAAAAATTCTCCGGGTTTCCTTGGATCCGCCACATTAACGGCGAATTTGTAGCTGGAGATCTGGTTGATCGTATTTTCACTGTTTTTTCAGTTCAGCAGTAGAGGGGGTTAGAGGGGGGTGTGTCAACTTGGGACTTTTAGTGTCACTGTGTCACCTTTAGTGCCAATGTGGGACCAGTGGGGGAATTGTGGAGGATGCGGGACATCCGGGGGCAAAGTTTCAGGGATAGACTGTCCATCTCTTGATGAATACCGTGGTTTTTGGGGTTTGGGGGTTCTGGGTTGGCGTTATCTATATAAAGTAAGAAAGTAAGATTATGCTTATGGTGGAACGTATGGGTGAGCCAGAGGTTACAACGGTGAGCGTGAAGGGTCAGGTTGTTATTCCGCAGTCTTTGCGGGAGCAGCTTGGCCTTAAACCTAAGACCAAGCTTTTGGTCTATGGGGAGGGTGATACAGTTATCATGAGGAAGCTGTATGTCCCTGATTTGAAGGAAGAGTGGAGGAGGATAAAGAGGATCATGGATGAGAGGGACAGAAAGTATGGTAAACTGACGGAGAAGGATGTAAAGAGGGAGGTGGAGGCGTCTAGGGGAAAGGGCTTCAGGGTGAAAGGATGATTAAATGCCGAAGGTTGCTCTTGACACTAACGTCCTAATTTCTGCCTTAACTTATACAGGTAAGCCGAAGAGGCTTATTGATATTGCATTGGAAGGTAAAGTCATCTTGCTCGTTTCTAAAGGGGTTGTGGCTGAATTCAGAAGGGTGATTGGTAGAGATAAGTTTAAGCTTTCAAAGGATGTTCAAGCCACATTAACCGACTTTATTGTCAGATTGGGTGTGCCGGTTGAGGTTAAGAGTAAATGCCGAGTTGTGAAGCAGGATCCTAGTGATAATATTATTTTAAATACGGCTTATGACGGCCGGGCTGACTACATAGTTTCTGGGGACGAACATCTGCTGGGTTTGAAAGAATTTAAGGGAATTAAAATTGTAACAACAGGCGAAATGTTGGAACTGTTGAGAAAAAAGTAGCCAGCAGTTGGGTATATTGGATACTGGCCAACTAGGGTTCTAAGTGCTAACAGATATAAGTGCTGCTTTGTTGCATAACTTGGGTGTTTTGGGTTTTTTGTTTTGGGTTGTGTGTTTTCTAGACCTGTTTTATAATGGCTTTGGGTAGCTGTTGGCTGCCATTTGTATTAGGCGGTTGTATAGGGCGGCTTTTAGAAGCATTTCCTGGATCATGTTCACGTATTTCTCGGCGTTGACGTGTTCGCCGAAGATGCGTTTCAAAGCGGAGAAGAATGTCTCAGCCTTCTATCTCTGC
>Ga0265594_1002558_pt1 | contig 12875 bp, 14 predicted proteins | sample saktaG_11_FD_190147 | JGI IMG/M metagenome (GOLD analysis project Ga0265594, IMG submission 190147) | Saline water microbial communities from Sakinaw Lake, British Columbia, Canada - sak_2011_5_24_80m | ecosystem: Environmental > Aquatic > Non-marine Saline and Alkaline > Saline ... | reverse complement strand
GCCAGATCGATTACGGCGCAATCGTCCTCGCCCGCGCCCTCCGGTACGAGCGCGGAATCAACCTGAAACGACTGCACGATCCGCTCTATTAAACCCCGTTCGCCCAGCTCTTCCAGTTTCATCACGCACGAGTATGTGTTTATCTATCTATCTAAGTTCTTGTCTACAGCTTTTCTTTCTTATGGTAAGAGAAGAAGAAGTGCTATGGACGAGATCTTACGAAAAGTGGCTCGCGGGGAGCTCAGCAGTGAGGCCGCGAGCAAGGCGTTAAAATCCGAGTGCATACAGGTGTTAAAAGATTTCGCACGCCTCGACCTGGGTAGAGGAGATCGAACAGGCATACCGGAGATCATCTTCGCCCCGGGTAAACGCAGCGCTGAGGTTGCGGAGATTGCGCTGGCGCACGCCTCAGCCCATGGCTTTGCGCTAATCACGCGAGCCCGCGCTGAAGATGTCGACGAGCTCAAGAAGCATTTAGAAGCCGCGAAGAACGAGGAATTTGAGCTCGATTATAACCCCCTCGCGCGGACAATCCTCGTAAAACTGCAGGGACATGCATTCGAGCACCGGGGGAAGATCGGGCTCATTGCTGCTGGTACCGCAGACCGGCCGGTGGCGGAAGAGGCGCGGATCGTTGCCTCTGTCTGCGGTTGCGAGGTACTCACAGCCTACGATGTCGGCATCGCGGGCATTCACCGGCTGGCAGAGCCGCTTGTGCACCTCTTGAACGAAAATGTCTCGGCACTCATCGTCATTGCGGGCATGGAGGGTGCGCTGCCCTCAGTCGTTGCGGGTCTCGTGGACGTGCCGGTGATCGGCGTGCCGACGTCTGTGGGCTACGGTATGGGTGGTGAGGGCGTTGCCGCGCTGCTCGCGATGCTCCAGAGCTGTGCACCCGGATTGGCGGTCGTCAATATCGATAACGGCGTCGGCGCTGCGACCTTCGCAGCGAAAGTCGTACGGCTAAAAACAGGGTGAGTGCTTCCGTACGTAAAGAGGGGGGAAAAAAAGAAGAGGGAATTAGCCGATTCCACACTTCCCTCTTTCTACGCTTCGCGTTTATTTAGCTTACTCTACTGCGCTCAGGATGTCCTCTGCCTTCACCGTCTTCCGGCCAGCATGCTTCGCGAGGCTCACCGCTTTCTTCGCGACCTTGGCGCCGTACGACTCAAGCAGCTTCGCCAGTTTTTCCGTGGCATCTTCGCTCACTCGCTCGGCTCCCGCGTTCCGAATGATCTTAGTAACAGGTGCTTTTGGTAATACAACCATTTTTATCACCATAACCGAGTAATAAGCGTGTATATAAAAGCTTTTCGGTCAGTAACGGGAACCAGCGCGCGGAAGGCGGAACGGTGCAGCGGCTAAACGTGCGTGGCCCAGGGGCGTGTAAAATGTGCCCTACCAATGAGCCAGGTAAAATGATTGAGACCCGGGATTTTATCTGTGCGCTAACGAGATGCAATGATGTTTGTCCTGAAGAAGTCATTTCATTACTTTTCGCATGAAGTAGTGATGAAAATAAAAAGGAGTTACGTGGGTAGAGCGGAATAATGATCATACGGGCATGACGAGACTTGTGGCGCAAGCGATACGATTACCTGATCTGGTGGATTATCAAGAAAAATGAGGGTGATTTAGATGGTTATAATGCCCGCCAATCAGCCACATGCGTTAAACGCAGTAACGAGATTCAAGATGATTCTGACAATGATTTGGTCCTGACACGGAGCAACTTTTAATGAAGATATACCATGACACTGTTTGATAAATGCCCGGGAGCAGCAAATATACGTAGTCCCACAATCATACTAAAGAAGTGCCCAAACTGTGGCGAAGAGGTAGAACTATTCTCTGACGAGATGCAAGTAACATGTGATAATTGTGGGTTTACCGTTTACAATGATAGAGAGTCCTGCGTACAGTGGTGCAAATATGCCAGAGAGTGTGTCGGAGATGAACTTTATAAGAAGTTGAAAAAGAAGAAATAGAGGAGTGCATGAATGGAGTCCCCTTTTTCGCTACGCGCTGCGCTACGCTGCGCTGCGCTGCGCTGCGCTTGCTACGGTGCGGGCATCCCTCGCTTTGCCGTATTGCGCTCGACCAGCTGGTGGGCGGCTGGACGGAGATGCGATAGCGCGTGCTTGCTATCGGTTGGAAAGAGTAACTTAGATGCTCCTTAAGCTTGCGATGCACTGTTGCGCGCAGAACCCCTAGACCCGCACGCCGATTCCAGCACGGTTCGGCGGTGGTTGTCCCACGGGGAAAGGAACGCCGTCGAAGAATTATAAAGCCGCGCGCGCATTGAAAACATGTGTGTGGGGATCGAGACGTAGCCGGGTGAGGAGGTTAGTTAAAGCGTGGATATGCGCAGTGATTTTGTACGCTACGAAGTGTGTGGTATGATTCTGCTCCTCCTCAGCGCGGCACTCTGCGGGTGCGGGGCCGTGGAAGCGCAGGGGCAGCCGCAGGAAGAGCCCCAGCAGAAGCCGGTTATCGCCATCACTGATCTCGATTTCAACAATGACGGGTACATCAACCAGATCGACCTGCTCATCTTGAAATACCACTTCAACGATCGCTATACCCGGTATGTCCCCTGGGATTTGAACGCAGACCTGCGCTGCGATAAACAGGACTTCGACTATTTCGCCGCCCGCGTCCCGCTGAACTACAAATACGAGGTCGCCGTGAACATCTCGGTCTGGAACATGACCAATTACACGATCGATCAGAGTAAAAACGCGACCATGATCCTCGACGAAGTTGTGCACCCGCAGAATCTCAATCGCACAATGACCTGGATAAAGCATTACACGAGCCTCGAACCACCGAAGAACGACGACGCGGTCTGTGTCCATTACACCCGTGATCTGTGCCGCCTGGCCTACAAATATCTGGGCCCGAAGACGATCGCATGGGGCTCATCTGGCGCGCACGCGTACGGCATGATCTACACGGGCGGTGATTGGCGCTCACTCTCAAATTGGGATATCATCGACCCCTACTGGGACCTGTATGATAGTCAGTTTTTGGCCGCAACGGGCATGCACGAAACGAACTCGATACACATACTGCTCGATGATGGACGGTATGGCTACTGGGCCATCACACTCTCGGTCGATTACTGGAATAACACGATCAATGATCCTTACAAGGCGGAGTACCGGATCGGGAAGTATCGGGAGTAACCCGAGTTTTCACCGGTGTGTGCGCGGTTACATCTCCGCCGGTGCTTCGATCCCCAGCACTTCCAGCACGTCCCGTAGCACGATCCGTGCGCAGTCCACAAGTACCAATCGCGCGTTCCGAAGTTCGTCCGCTGCGGTGAGCACCGGACAATCCTTATAGAACAGATTGAACTGCTCAGCGAGCTCACGTGCGTATTTGGCCACCTGATGCACCTTCAAATCAGTGGCGGCCGCTTCGACCACATAACCGAACTTCGCCAGCTTCTTGATCAACGCGATCTCATTCGGCTCCTGCAGGAGCGCAACGTTGTAGTCCTCTGGTACCGCACATCCTTGTTCCTCCGCAGTACGTAAGATGCTGCACGCGCGGGTATGCGCATACTGAATGAACGGTGCGCCCTTCTTCTCGATGTCCAGCGCCTCGTCGAGATCGAAGACGATGTGTTTATCAGGCGAGACTTTCACAATGTCGTACCGCAAGGCGCCGATACCTACCATGCGTGCGATCTCGCGTTTTCGCTGATCACTCAGGTCGGTCCGCCGTTTCGATACCGCTTCGTGGGACCGTTCCTCGATCTGCTCCATGAGATCGTCGGCTGCTATGTAGCGCCCCGCACGTGTGGAGAGCGAGCCAGATGGGAGCGAGACGAAGGCGAAGATGACGAACTCCGGTGCCTTCACGCCCAAAAGCTCCAGCGCCTTCCGCAACTGCTGTGAGACCAGCTCGTGATCCTTACCAAAGACATCGATCACCCGGTCACCGTGCTCGCCCTTCCAGCGGTGGTACGCCAGATCCCTGGTGGTATACAACGATGTCCCGTCCGATCTCTGTATCACCAGAGCTTTTTCAATACCCGCCAGTTGGAGCAAGACCGCCTCACCTTCACGTTTGATCTCGCCTTTCTGCTTCAACTCCTCGATCACCGCTCGTACCGCGCCACTTCGCACAAAATCGCTCTCGTACTTGTACGTCACTGGCTGGATGTTCAATCGCGAAAACGATGCTTGAATGCCCGCAAGGCACTTCTGCACCGCGGCATCGTATTTGCGCATGACCGCCTCGTCGCCCGCCTCGTAACGCCGCATGAGCTCGCCTACCTCTTCCTGGTACTCACTCCGCTCCGCCAGCATCCGGTTCGCCGCGATATAAACATCAGCAACGGCATGGTCGGCTTTCTTCGTCTCGTCATATCGCATCTGTTCAGCGCCCCAGACAACGACCGCGATCTGCCGTCCCATATCGTTCAGATAGTACTGCGGCTCCACCTCATAGCCTGCATGACGCAGCACACGCACCAGCGTGTCGCCGATGACCGCATTTCTGAGATGGCCGATATGCAGGGGCCCATCGGGGTTCGCCGAGGTGTGCTCGAGGATGATCTTCTCGTTCCTGTCCGCCGGGACCCTGCCCTCCTGCACCGTCTGCAACGTCGCTGCCAGGAACGACTCATTCACGAAGAAGTTGATATACGGTCCAACGGCAACGACCTCCTTAAGGAGCGAAGACGGAGAGATAGTGGCGTGCGCAACGATATCCGCAGCAATCGCTGCCGGCGGCTTCTTCTTATATGACTGCGCCAGTGCGAATGCGATACGTGATGCGAGATCTGCATGCTCGCTTTCCTCAAGATCCACCGCAAGCTCACCACGATCATACGAAGCTGCTGCTAATGCGTCCCTGAGCAGTTTTCGCGCTTCTTCTTTGAACTGGAGAAACATGACTCGTGGTAGTAGTAGAGGTCGGTCGGTTTTAAAGCTTTGAACATGTTAGAACGGCTGTTAGGACGCTGCGCCGTGCTTTGAACCCTTTTATTCTCAGACACACTACACGTCACTATGCTCACCTTTGTCGGCCTCGGCCTCTACGATGAGCGGGACATCACCCTGAAGGGCCTGGATGCGATACAGGCGGCCGATACGGTCTTCGCTGAGTTTTACACCGCGCCGCTGGGCGGCAAAACGATCGCGAAGCTGGAAGCGCTGTACAGTAAACCCATTGTCCTGCTTGAGCGGAGCGACCTTGAAGAGCACGCCGATGAGCGGATCTTGAAGCAAGCGCGAGATCATGATGTGGTCTTGCTCAGCGGCGGTGATGCCATGATTGCGACCACGCACGTGGATCTGCGATTGCGTGCGATCGATAAGGGGATCGAGACGCGAGTGATCCACGCGCCGTCCATTGCCTCAGCGGTTGCAGGGCTCTGCGGGCTCCAGAACTACAAGTTCGGGAAATCCGCAACGGTCACGCCGCCCTATAAAGACATCATATCGGAGGTGCCGTACAACACGATTCAGGCTAATAAGGACCGCGGATTGCATACGCTGCTCTATCTCGACCTCACAATGCGCATAGCCGATGCACTGGGACTGCTGGAAGCCGTTGAGGACGCGCAAGGTGGAGCACTGCTGAAGACGTCTTTATGCGTTGGTATCGCGCGCGCAGGCTCTGCGGAGCCGGTTGTGAAGGCCGATTATCTAGCAGCCTTGAAGCGCTACGACTTCGGTGCACTCCCGCATGTGCTCGTTGTACCCGGTGAGCTCCATTTCCTGGAGCGGGAGGCACTGATCAAGATCGCACAGGCGCCTGAGGATATCTGATGCGCGTTCGTTATAGTCTCCCGTATCGCTTATGCGCCTCCTCGAGGGTCATGATGTCCAATATCTTGACGGTCTTTTCCTGCTCCTCAATCCGGTAGAAGATGGTATAACTCCGGCTGACATGCATTCGAAAAAGGTCGTAACCCGGAAGATGCAGCTTTTTCTTGTCCGCTCTTCCAGGATAAGGGTCCTCTTTCAGCACCTCAAGTCTTCGATTAATCAGCCGTTTACTCTTTTCGGTCAGTGTAGCAAGGTAGTTTAAAGTATCTCTATTTATGAGCACGCGATACATGCTAGAGCTCCACGAATTCCGCGGTCTCTTCAATTCGTTTCATATCTTTGATGAGTTTGAGCTTTTTCTCCCGCTCCAGCAACTCTTCGAGTAAATCATCAAACGTCTGCCCCGGTTCTTTCAGCCGATTCAATTCCTCCCAAATCTCCTGAGAGACAGGAATCCGCTTCGTGGCAACCATACATACTGTTTCAAATCAATACAGTATAAAGATTCTGCTCGTTGTACCCGGTGAGCTCCATTTCCTGGAGCGGGAGGCGCTGATAAAGATCGCACAGGCGCCTGAGGATATCTGATCTCGGGATGCGCGAATCACGCCAGTTCACCCAGGAAGCGCCCCTTACTCAACCCCAGCCGCCAAACCACACCAATGACCCCGAGCAGCAGCGCCGCATACCCCAGGAAGAGCATCCGCGCACCGAAGAGCTCGGAAAGCGCGCCGCAAACGAGCGGTATGCCACCCAGGCCCGCATAAAATACCGTGTAATAGATGCCCATCACTTTCCCCCGACGTTCCTGCTCGCTCTCTCCCGCTCCTGCTACGTTCGTGGCCAGCGTCAACGTACCCAGCGAGACCGCGCCCAGGCCCGCCCCGAGAAGCACGCTCATGAGCACGAGCTCGAGAATGCTGCTGGCCTGATAGAGGATGAGCAGACCACCGGCACACAAAAGCAAGCCCGCAAGCGCGAGCTCGAGCTCGCCCAGCCGCTGCATCAACCTCGTCAAGCCAAGCTGCAAAACCGCAAACACCATAAACATGATCGAAAGAATAATGCCAATAAAGCCCGCTGAGAGCTTGAGATGCTCGAGCGCGAGGGCATAGGGTGAGAAGAGAGCGCCCATTATCGCGGCCACACCGATCCCGAAGAAGATAACCAGACCGGCCAGCAGGAGCTGCCGACGTTCATACTCGCGTAATGCGGGTTGTCTGCCGCGTCGTATCACCCGCTCTCCAGGCTCCTCAACAAAAAGAACCACCAGAACGACACTGAGGAGCGCAAAAACAACACAGACGAAGAATGGCGTGTAGAGGCCATAAAAATCAAAGAGGATGCCGCCCGATGCGGGACCGACCGCCAACCCGAGACCCAGGCCGATATTGTATACGCCCAGCGCATGCCCGCGTTCCTCTGAACTCGCCACCTCGGACAGTAACGCGGTAATCGCCGGGAAGAACAAGCCCGCACCGGCGCCCTGAACCGCGCGAACAAAGATCCAATCGTAGGGCTCCGTGGAGAACGGGAAGAGTGCCGACGCGAGCGCGTAGAGTAAGAGACCCGCAACGATCAACGGCTTCCTCCCCCATCGATCTGAGAGCATACCGCCAGGGATATTGAGCGGTGTGCTTACTATGGTGAAAGCTGAAAAAATCAGCGCAGCAACGAGAAAGGGCGCCTCTGAGGCCGCTACCCATACGCCGAGCAGCGGTGCGATCACCGTAACGCCGAATTGCGTGCTGAAAACACAGAGCGCAGCAATGATGACAATTGTGGTAGGTCGGTGAGAAAGATCAGCACGCATGTGTAGTTATAACTTTTTCCCGCGCTATTTAACTGTTCGTTGGTTCGCACCGTCGAGGAGCGGAGTGGAACATATTTCTATAGCCACGCTTTCTCTTCAGCAACTGATTGATCATGAAAGTCCTGGTCGGCTCTCGGAATCCCGTAAAGGTGGATGCGACAAAGGTAGCGTTTGCGCAGTTCTTCGACGCGGTCGAGGTCATTGCATTCGAGGTAAGCAGTGGCGTCTCCGCTCAGCCTGTCGAGGACGAGACCTTCGAAGGTGCTGAGCATCGCGCTGAACGGCTGAAAGCACTGAACGACGAGCAGAACCTGCATGCGCAGTTCTTTGTTGGCATTGAAGGCGGAATCAAGAAGCTCAGGCAGCGCTGGTTCGCCTTTGGCGCCACGTGCATACTCGACGCCCGCGGACGAAGAGGGTATGGTACCACACCGTTCTTCGAGCTGCCAAACTCCGTCAGTGCTGAGCTCGTGAAGGGGACAGATGTCGAGCTCGGGGATGTGATGGATCGGGTGACCGGTGAGGAGAACACGAAACAGAAACAGGGCGCGGTGGGCTTCTTCACCCGGGGCGTTATGAGCCGGAAAGAGTATTACGTGGCAGGGCTAACCGTTGCGCTGATCCCCTTTTTGCATGCGGATTTGTACTTTCGGTAACGATCTGGCAACGGACACGTACTCATTTCCACCGCCGCATCACCACGCCTTCCGCGACCTTCGGCATGAAGAGCGTGGACTTCTGAGGGAAGGGCTTACGCTCAATGTGCGCCTTGTACTCCACCTCGGCGATCTGTAGCGGCCTGAGCATAAAAGCAACCTGGAAGCCGTCCTTATCCACGTTCTCCACCGCCTCACGCGGGCTCGCAGTAAAAACAAGATCCTCCGGTTTGCCGATCAGCGTTGGGCCGATCAGCCACTCGTGCAGGCTGATAACGTCCAGCCCCACGCGTTCACCGCGCTCGTTCGCCAGCTGCCGCACGCGCTGTTCATCAGCGCGCAACAGATAAAAACGGTCTCCGTCATACATGATGAAACGGACATCGAGCTCACCGTGAGATTCGTTGAGCTTCTTATAGAGCTCTGCGTTCCCTGCATCCCGTTCCAGTGGTTCTACCGTGAAATATTCAGTTATTCGCTGCCACAGCTCAGTCATACGGCACTTTCTCACGCAGCGATGCCACGGTAAGAGCAGCAGCGCACGATCACCACCCTCAACGAGCATCATAAGCGTATACGCCGTCCCTTCCGCCACATCCTGGCTCAGCTGGTACGCAGCCGTGTAGCGATGATGCCCATCGAGGATCATGAGCTCCTTCTCGCGCATGAGCGCCTGAATCCGCTCGATGATTGACTCATCAGAAATCTCCCAGAGCAGATGACGAGCACCGTTCACCTCAACGTCCACCAGTGGTTTCCGCTGCTCGGTGAGCTTCAAATCAGGCCTGCTAAAGCCCAGATAGACCTCAAAGAGGTGATTGAGTTCATGCGCGGGCATCGAGTACTCCGCGACGATCGGCGAGAAGTTCATACCGCAGGCCCGCATCAGATGGACGCGTTCCTGCGTCTTCGCCTCAAACGTGCGCTCGTGTCCCACGATCGTAGAATCTTTGAGCTGCCCCACTTTCACGAGCGCGACGAGGCCAAAGTTGAAATAGACCTCGGTTCGCTTCTCGGCCGGGAGTTGGGCTGCAATGCCCTCGGATACGGTATAGCGCACCCCGTAGAGGTAAAAAGAAGGTCGCTCACGCTCCGTTAAGAGTCGTTCACGGAAAAAACGCGACAGGCTTCGCGTCGCAGACGCAACGAACTCATCTTCCGCAATACCGTCTTTCCGTGTGGTAAAGTGAATAACGTTGTTCTCCGACGCTGCATACCGCTCATATTGCCGCGCATCAATAGTATCGTATACCGGGCATACCAGCTCCGTCCTGTTCTCCAGCTCGGGATTCAAGATCGTCGCCGCGAATGGTCTGATTTCCACCATCGTTCGTTCCACTTCTATTCTCTCACATATCCATAAGTATCTCTTCGCTGTTCGTTCGATCCGTGCTCGTCAATTTCTCGACCCCGCGCGCACCCTGCAGTACAGCAGGTTACGTGATCAGACGCGCGACCAAATCGCCCCGGTTCACGCCCAGGCTCCGCGCTACCGGCTCACATTTGGCTCGCAGGATGTAGAGCAGTCGCCCCTTCAGTCCGAGGTCCGCTCGCGTCTCAAACTCCGAGATCGCCTCATAGTTACCCATACCCTTCGCCATCACCAGATACCGCTCGTCTCGGAACACGTCCAGGAACGCCTCCGTCGCTTCCTTCAGCGAGAGCCCAATGTACGCACCGCTCGGAACGATCCTGATCCCCTCCTCTGAGCCTGAGATACCTGCTTCCTTCAGATCCTCGATCGTCGCATCGTTCAGGACGGGCGCGCTCTTCGGCGAGATCACGACCTCCTTGCCCAGGTTCGCCAGCTTCCGCACCACAAAGACGTCAAAAACGATCTCGCCCGCATTATCCGTTAGGTATACTATCTGCTCGTGCGCCCGGATCGCCGCGAGGATCTCCGCACGATTCCACACGAGCTGCTCGTGGAGCGTGCGATCGAAGATCTGCGCAAAACGCGCTTCGCTGTACTCATACCCTTTCACCCCGTACTCCATCGAGTTCGCCGCAGCCGCGATCCTGATCACGGCCTCAAGCTTGTCAGTCGCAGCCTCGAAGAAGCGCTCCGCCGCAGGCAGCAGACTCCGCGCGAGAGCGTTATTCAGTCGTTTCGCCTCCGCATGTGGATCGCGTACGCCGCTCCGCCGCTGTAATATCCGTTCGCGCTCGGTGCCGTAAAACGGGGGTGAATGCAACTTGTCCGCCTCAAGATGGGTGCTGAGGAACCTGATGACCTCTACGAGCGCGCCGAATTTCTCGCTCTCCTCCCTGAAGAGACGATCACATTCAAATTGCGCGCGATCCATCAGACAGGCGAGACATTCTGGTTTGATCTTCATGGCACAGCAGCGTTCAGAGCACCCGGAGACGGGATGATGCGTCCCGAGCATAGATTAAAAAGGATAAAATTATATAGGATGTAGAGCTAAAGTTTATAGGCTCGTGGAAGCATAAGTAGAAGAAAAAGGAGGAAAGAAAAGATGGCAGTGAAAGAGCATATGAATTTGGCGATAATCGGCCACATTGACCACGGCAAGTCAACGCTGCTGGGTCGGCTGCTCATGGACGCGGGGGTGATCGACCCACACGTGATCGACGAGTACAGGAAGAAGGCAGAGGCGATCGGGAAAGGCTCATTCGAGTTTGCTTGGGTGATGGATAGTTTGAAGGATGAACGAGAGCGGGGGATTACCATTGACGTCGCTCATCAGAGATTTGATACTGAAAAGTTTTATTATACCATCGTCGATTGCCCGGGTCACCGGGACTTCGTCAAGAACATGATCACCGGCACGTCTCAGGCGGATGCGGCTGTCTTGGTGGTGGATGCCAAGGACGGGATCATGGCGCAGACGAAGGAGCATGTCTTTCTGGCGCGCACGCTGGGCGTCTCGCAGCTCATTATCGCGATCAATAAGATGGACCGGGCGAACTATGAGCAGGGGCGCTACGAGGAGCTGAAGAAAGAGGTTATGAGTCTGCTGAAGATGGTGGGCTACAAGGCGGAGCAGGTCGTTTTCGTCCCCGTATCAGCGTTTGAGGGCCAGAACATCACGAAGAAGAGCGATAAGATGGCCTGGTTCGACGGGCCGACGTTCCTGCAGACACTGGATCTCATGAAAGTGCCGGATAAGCCGATCAACCTTCCGCTGCGCATTCCCGTGCAGGACGTGTACACCATTACGGGTGCAGGCACGGTGCCTGTGGGTCGTGTTGAGACCGGGAAGCTCAAGAAAGGCGATAAGGTGATCTTCAACCCGGCAGCGAAGACCGGCGAGGTGAAATCCATTGAGATGCACCATGAGGAGATACCCGAAGCATTTCCGGGAGATAACATCGGCTGGAACGTCCGTGGCGTCGGGCGAACAGATATCAGGAGGGGCGACGTCTGCGGTCATATTGACTCACCACCGACCATTGCCGACGAGTTCACCGCACAGCTCATTGTGCTGCAGCATCCCAGCGCGATTACCATTGGGTATACACCCGTCTTCCATTGCCACACCGCACAAATTGCCTGCACCATCACGGAGATCAGCAAGAAGTTAGATCCACGAACCGGTGCCACAAAGGAAGAACATCCCGACTTTATCAAGACGGGCGATGCCGCGGTCGTCAAAGTAAAGCCAACACGACCGCTGGTGATCGAGAAGGTGAAGGAGATCCCGCAGCTCGGTCGGTTCGCGGTCCGGGACATGGGGCAGACCGTGGCCGCAGGCATGGTCATAGACATTACGGTGAAATAGCCTCCCGACGGGCACTCGTCACTCAAAGCGCGTCATCAAGAGGAATAGAGCGGAAAGATATGAACCAAAAAGCACGGATAAAGCTATCGAGCATTGATCACAAGAAACTGGACGAAATCTGTCAGCAGGTAAAGCGGATAGTCGAGACGACTGGCGTCCGGATGTCCGGGCCCATTCCGCTCCCTACCAAGAAACTCGTCGTGCCCTGCAGGAAGAGCCCGGACGGTGAAGGCTCGCCGACCTGGGACCACTGGGAGATGCGTATCCATAAACGCTTGATCGACCTTGAAGCGGACGAACGAGCGCTACGGCAACTGATGCGCATACCTATTCCCAAAGACGTGCACATAGAGATTGTGCTGAAGGGATAAGGGTACCGCCCGCGAAATATAGAAAACTATAAATACCCCCGGGCCGGTATCCTATACCATTACTTATATCCTGAAAGAACGAGGTGATTTAGAATGGGTTTGGTACCTGATGAGGAAATAGCGAAAAAGGATGCTGAAATTGGGGCACTGGTCAAGGAGATTGGCGATTTAGCGAACGAATTCCAGGCCGCTGCGGACGATGCGCAGAAGGTTGAGTTGATCAATAAGATCAGCGAGAAGGAGAAAGACCTTCGCGCCGCGCGGCAGAAGAAGGGCCAGTTCAAGGCGGTACAGGCCGGAAAGACCAAGCTCTGGTGATCCCAAGTAACGTAAGGCTGCGTTTGCTACCGGTGCTCCTGAACTTCCCAACAACAAAAAAAAAAAACGAAAAATAAAAAGAGGAGAGAAGAAAGGGTTTTATCCTTCTTTCTTCCTTTATTTGCGTTCAGTAAATTATTCGCTTGTTTCTTTACGTTAGGTTAGTTTAGGTTAGTGCTCACTTG